>LSQX01363529.1_pt1 | contig 14799 bp, 10 predicted proteins | sample 654561 | NCBI WGS metagenome assembly LSQX01 (sample SAMN04489861, study PRJNA283612) | anaerobic digester metagenome | isolation source: 4 biogas reactors fed with cattle manure at either 37C or 55C with and... | place: Denmark: Kongens Lyngby | collected 2014
GGCTCAACGGTTTTCAAGACCGCCTCCTTCAACCACTCGGACACCCCTCCACACTTAACAGGTGAAAGTCCGTTTTAAAGTATAGCACACCACTGGAATCCCTGTCAATTGAGTGATTCAAGCAGTTTGAAACAGCGGGTCGGTATTGCTGACCTTCACCGACCCGCTGTTCGCTATTCTTTTTATCTCTTTATCTTAAGAAGCACCACAGGTGAGTTAGAAGGGGCTCTGCTTCCCATTCCTTTTTATCCCTTTGTCTCACAGCTGATCACATCTATACCTAGGTAGGGCCTGAGCACATCAGGAACTACCACTGAACCATCCTCCTGCTGGTAGTTCTCCAGGATGGCTGCCAGGGTGCGTCCCACTGCCAGCCCTGACCCATTGAGGGTGTGCACAAAGCGGGGCCTGACCCCCTGCTCAGGGCGGTAGCGGATATTAGCCCGCCGTGCTTGAAAATCCTCAAAATTGCTGCAGGAGGATATCTCTCTGTAGCAGCCTGCTGCAGGCAGCCACACCTCAAGGTCATAGGTTTTGGCAGCCGAAAACCCCAAATCACCTGTAGAAAGGCTGACCACCCGGTAGGCCAACCCTAACCTTCGCAGAACCTCCTCAGCATCATTGGTCAGTTTCTCCAGCTCCAGATAGGAATCTCTAGGTGTAGTGAATTTCACCAACTCCACCTTATTGAACTGGTGCTGCCTGATCAATCCCCTGGTATCCCTGCCGGCAGCTCCTGCCTCAGCTCGGAAACAGGCGGTATAAGCTGTGTGATAGATAGGCAGCTGTTCTGCAGACAGGATTTCCGAACTATACAGGTTGGTCACCGGAACCTCTGCTGTAGGGATCAAAAACAGGTCTTCCTTTTCACAGAGGAAAAGATCCTCTTCGAATTTGGGTAACTGCCCGGTGCCGGTCATCGTAGCCCGGTTAACCAGGAAGGGAGGGAAGACCTCAGTATAGCCGTGTTCTCTGGTGTGCAGGTCCAACATAAAATTGACCAGGGCGCGCTCCAGTTTGGCCCCCCAGCCCTTGAGCACAGTGAAACGGGCACCTGCCACCTTGGCACCACGGGGGAAATCCAGGATATCCAGTTTCTCCCCGATCTCCCAATGGGGACGGGGCTCGAAGGAGAATTTCGGCGGTTCTCCCTCCACACGCAGCACCACATTATCCTCTTCATCCTCCCCCACAGGCACAGTTTCATGGGGGATATTGGGGATCATCAGCAGTGCATTATTCAGCTTCTGCTCCAGTTCCGCCAACTCCTGGTCCAGCTCCTTGATCCTTTTGCCGATACCCCGCACCTCCTCCTGGAGTTCGGAGGCATCCTGTTTTGCCGCCTTCAGCCTCCCCACCTCCTGGGAGAGGGTGTTGCGGCGGTTTTTCAGTTGCTCACTTTCCCCGATTAAAGAGCGCCTCTGTTCATCCCAGACCAACAGCTGATCAAGATCAAAATCATAACGGCGATCTGCCAAGGCTTTTTTAACCTTATCCTGATTACTGCGGATGAATTTCAGGTCCAGCAAATGCTTCACCCTTTCAAAACTTTTTAAACAAAGCTGTATCTCACATGGTTACTGCTTTTACAGTTTTAATACAATCCAGCTGGCGCAGCTTAGCTAAAGTTTCTTCATCAACCGGAGAATCTATGCTGTAGATCATCATCGCCTCTTTCCCTTTCTCCCTGCGGGCCAGCTGCATGGAGGCGATATTAACATTGGCAGCACCCAGTGTAGACGCAAAGTAGCCGATCACCCCTGGACGGTCGATGTGCTGGGCAAAAAGCATATACTGGGTCGGTATCACATCAAACTGATACTCATTGATCTGCACGATCCGGGGGGTGCGGTCCCAGGCCAGCGTTCCTGCGTATTCAGCTTTGACACCATTTGAAGCAAATTTAGCTGTGATCAAATTCATATGGCCTGTTTTGGTCTCCTCTTCCCTTTGTTCATAGACCTTGATCCCCCTGTTTTCAGCAAGCCAGGAAACATTGACCAAGTTCACCTGATCCCCCATCACCGGTGTAAGCAGCCCTTTCAAAAATGCCAGGGTCAGCATTCCTGTCTCTTTTTGGGCAATCTCTCCATGGTAGGTAAGCTGAACCCGGTCTGCTGGCGTTTTTTCCAGCTGATAATAGAGTTTGCCTAAATATTCGGCTAATTCCAAAAAGGGCCGCATGGTGTCTATTTCCTCTCCCAGCAAACAGGGGATATTCACCGTATTGGGGACGATCTCCCCTCTGAGAGCAGAGAGCACATAATTGGCCAGGTCTGTTCCCACCCGGTGCTGGGCTTCAAAGGTAGTGGCACCCAGGTGGGGGGTAACCACCACATTGTCAAACTCTAATAGAGGGTTGCCTGTACAGGGTTCTTTAGTGAAAACATCCAGAGCAGCGCTGGCAACTATCCCCTCCTTAAGCGCCCAGGCCAAAGCCTCTTCATCGATAATGCCTCCCCTGGCACAGTTAACCACCCTTACACCCCGTTTGGCTATCTTGAACTGCTCCATTCCGATCATCCCTATGGTTTCCTCGGTTTTCGGGGTATGGACGGTAATGAAATCCGACTCTCGCACCAGATCGTTCAGGGTCTCCATGCGCTCAGCACCGAAGCGCTTAAAGCGCTCTAAAGGGATATAGGGGTCATAGGCGATCACCCGCATATTGAAGGCTTTGAGGCGGGTGGCCACAAAGGACCCGATCCTGCCTAAACCCACAATACCCACAGTTTTGCCATAAAGCTCACTTCCCATAAAACGGCTGCGTCCCCAACCGCCGCCTTTCACAACAATATGTGCCTGGGGAAGGTTCCGGGCTGAGGCCAGCATCAGGGCGATAGTCTGTTCCCCTGCTGAAAAGCTGTTGCTGTCCGGGGTGTTCACTACAACAACCCCCTGGCGGGTTGCTGCCTCTAAATTGATGTTATCCACACCATTACCGGCACGCCCCACAACCTTCAGCCTTTTTCCCCTTTTCAAAACCTCCTCAGTTACCAGAGGTTTGCTGCGCACGATCAGTGCATCATAGTTTTCTATGATCTCCTCTAATTCAGGCTGTTCGATCCCTATTCTCACATCAACATCCGCTTCTGCCCTCAGCATCTCCAGGGCTTGATCAACTATTTTATCGCCGACAAGAATTTTCGGTCGCTCATTCACCTTTTCTTCCTCCTTTCAAGCCAATTCTTTCATGACAACCTCCTGGGCAGCCCGAACTCCCTGTCCGATATTCACCTGATATCCGCAGAGAGCCAGTGACATCTCCAAAGCTGCCAGTGCAGCCAGAATATCCAATTCCTGAACATAGCCCAGGTGGCCGATGCGAAAGATCTTATTTTTCAGCTTGCTCTGTCCCCCGGCCACCACCACATTAAACTTCTCCCTCATGGTGCTGCGGATGGTATCTGCTGCTATTCCCTCAGGTGCCAAAACAGCGGTAACTGCTGTTGATGCCACATCATCCTCAGCCAAGAGTGAGAGCCCAAGAGCACGCACACCTGAGCGCACCATATCCCGCAGCATGCGGTGCCGGGCAATAACATTCTCCTTGCCCTCCTCTTTAATCATCTTTAATGACTCCACCAGTCCGGTAAGCTGAGGCAGTGCCGGTGTATAGGGTGTCTGCCCCTTTTGAGCGAATTCCCTCGCAGCCCTAAGGTCCCAGTAGTAGCGGGGGTTGGTGCACTTTTCAGCCCTTTCCCAGGCTCTTTCGCTCACTGAAACAAAGGAGAGCCCGGGTGGCAGCATAAAGCTCTTTTGGGAACCGGCCACAACCACATCCAGCTTCCAGGCATCGGTTTCCAATGGCATAGCTCCCAATCCGCTCACAGAATCCACGATAAAGAGTGCAGGGTGATCCCCTAAAGCTGCCCGCAGTTGAGGCAGATCATTGGTCACACCTGTTGATGTCTCATTATGGGTCACAAAAACAGCTTTAATCTCTTGATCGGTGTCTTTTTTTATGCGATCCTCCAGGACAGCGGGATCCGCCGCAGTCCCCCAGGGGAAATCCAGTTTTTCTACTATAGCTCCAAAACGCCTGCAGATCTCTGCAAAGCGGTCACCGAAATTACCGATGGAAACCACCAATACTTTCTCTCCCGGAGAGATGAAATTGACCACAGCCGCTTCCATCCCACCGGTGCCTGCGGAGGGAAAAATGAGCACATCGTTTTCCGTAGAAAATACTTCTTTTAATCCTTCGGACACCTCGGTGAGTAGTTTTTTAAACTCAGGTCCCCGATGGTTGATCATCGGTTTGGCCAACCCTCGTAAAACTTGGGAAGGTACAGGGGTCGGCCCAGGCAACAATAAATACTGTTTTTTCATACCAGAATCCTCCTCGGCAAAATAATTAAATAGGGTAACACCACTTTGCGCGGTGCTATCGGTCAATAAGATCGATCAGCTGATCATACTGGGTAAAAACAAAAACTCCCGCCCCCTATGGGACGGGAGTAAATACCCGCGTTGCCACCCAATTTGATGCTGCTCAAAAACAGCATCCTCTTTGAAGTCGATAACAGAACAACCTGTGCTCCTTATCCCTACCGGTTTTCAGAGCAGTTCAGGGGTGGATTCAGCATGCCCACCTGCCGGCTTCCACCGACCGCCGGCTCTCTGTCCAAGGTAAAGCAAACCTACTAGTCCCCATCATCACATTATCCCTTTTAAGTTTGACTGCAATTATAGCACAGAAAAAAACCTTTGGCAACATCTTTTAAAACTATTTTATTCAAATACGGTTTGTCCGCTAACCTCAGTCTGCAAAGCATTTAATGCCTTCTCTATCAGTTTCCTGCGCAGTTTTTTCTCATCATCCCTGCCCAATGATGGATTCCCCAGGGGATGGGGTATGGCAACAGCAGGAACAATCCTGTTGGCGCCAACGGTCAAAGAGATAGGCACAATTGTACACACATGCACCACAGGCAGGCCTGTTTTTTCGATTTCTTTTACCATCGTTGCACCGCAACGAGTACAGGTCCCTCATGTAGAGGTGAGGATCACCGCATCAACACCGGCAACGTTCAGTTCCTTTGCTATTTCAGTGGCAAATCTCCTGGCATTGGCTACAGAAGTTCCATTCCCCACTGTGGCATACCAGTACTCGTGCAGTGAGCCGATTTCACCTGCCTTTTCCATCTCTCTGAGAACATCCACTGGCAGGACCCTGTCCAAATCCTCATTAGCATAGACCGGGTCATAACCGCCATGTGCTGTTTCACTGTTCCCAGGGTTCAGATCATCAAGCCACTGCAGGCTGTACTTACCGAATTTGGTGGCGCTTGATGATTCGATCCGGTCCGGGTTACCTTTGGGAACAGGGCCCCCTGATGAAACAAGGGCGATCTTTGCCTTTTTGATGTCTTTGATCGCTGCAGCAGGAGCAACCCGGTCAAAGACCGGCATCGGGTACTCAGTGGTGTATTCCTCACCTTCGAGCTTTTTGAGCAGCATCTCCACAGCCCGCTTGGAACCCCGCTCAGCTGCAAACTGGTTTTTGCGGATTCCCCTAGGAATATAGCCTTCCTCTTCAGGTGAACCGAGCTCTTCACCCCGGGCAAGCTTTAAGGCCAGCCTGGCCATAGGGGTTACTGCTTTTCTCATCCCTGCCGCAGTTTTTGATGTTTCTATGATATAGGCAGACTTTTTATACATATCAACACCGGGGTTCTCCGGATACATGCCGGCAACCACCGGAATGCCCAGCCGGTTAACAACTGTTTCAGCCACAGCACCACAGGCGATACCATAGCGGCCGGCATTGAACGCTGGCCCGCAGATGACCAGGTCAGGCCTGTAATTTTCCATCATGGAGATCACTTCATCTACGGCAGCTGCCATGTTTTCATTAAAATATGAGTCACCACAAACAACTGTCGCCACTATCTCCGCTTCTTCACCAAAAGCCTCTTTAAAAGCGATACCAGGGCCCACTGCTCCCTCTCGCACCTCAGGCCTGTGGTCAGCCTTTTCTTCTCCACCGATCCCTGCAAAAAACTGATTAATAAAGTGCACAATTCTAATGGTCATGAAATTATCCCCTCTTCACTAATGGATTATCTCGCCTTTGCTGTTAATAAGCCATATCCCATTTCATTGGTAGCTCCTATAATAACCTGAATCTCAGCGGTGATGCTCCCATCTTCAGCTAAACTGCCGTCACTCCCTCCAGCAATAATATCAGCAACCTCCGGATAGCCGATCACTGTTTTCATGGGAGGAAGTTTAATGATCTCATTGGAATTCCCTGTGGAAACCACAGCATCTCCCTTTTCAGTGGAATCAGCCAAGGACTGGGAGGCACCATCCCTTCCTGCATACTCATTTGTGATCAAAACGGTTTTAATCCCTTTTTCCTCGATCTTATAGCAGAGCATGACCATATCAGTATCAGGGTTGCCAAAACCCTCCTCAGTAATAATCACTCCATCTGCACCGAGAAACTCTACCAGTTTAGCGGTCATGTTGGAGGAGCGTTCTTTATCAGCTAAAGTTACATTCTCATTGGTGATCACACAGCCGATAAAATTCAAGTCTTTGCCATGCCGCTCATAGAGGTCCTGGATCACCGGGTTGTTTTGATGGATATAGGTGAGATTTTTGTCACAGGCGGAAACACAATTCCCGCTAACCACTGCCCCATCCATCACCTCTGTCGGATAAATAAAAGTGGGAACGATCTGTTTGGCATCAACACCATAGAAAAAGCTATCGTGCAAAAGCCCCTGGGTGATCAGCATATATACATAAACCACTTTTGGTAGATCCGGGTATTCCTTTACCTGCTCCGGCAGCGGCTTTGTTTCATAAACCTCAATATGATCAGGCTCAACACTCTGTCCTGCCCTGCCCAGGTACTCTGCTGCCCTTAAGCCTGCCAGCCTTACTACCCTTTCGTGCTCATGCTGGTGCAGCCCTTCAACAGGATCTACCTTTAGCACAACATTCATGGTTTTAGAAAAGGGTGTGTATTCTGCACCAGGCCCAGTCATATCGATTAAACCCTCCTGGAAACCGACTATCTTCCCGGTTGTTACTACAGCTGCACCCTTAAGGACATGGGTTCTCCCCTCCCCAACAGTATCCACTTTACTGATCAAACCAGGGAAAACCCCTCCCTTCCCTGATACCTTAATCCGGGGTTCGATCACATCCTTCACAGGGATGATCCTTATTTCTTCACCTGGTTTGGCTAGATAAACTTCCACTGATGCTATCAGATCATCAGCACCGGTAACCTGGGCTAATTCATCTTTGTTTATAAAAAGAACCCCTTTTTTTACTTCTGTCCTTTCCCCAAACTGGATATCCTTGATCAAAATATTTCCCACTTCCAAACGCACATCTTACACCCTTTCACATGAAATTTGGTACCAGGTGGTGGTCAGCAGCTCTGTAATTACATCCCTGCCAGTACAGTGTTACTGCTATTAACAGTTTATCCTCCCTGGTAGCTATTTATTGAAACAATAGGCCCCGCCTTTCGACTATGTCAGTTTTTCCGTTTTGAATTTCTTTAATATTTTAATGGAAATCTTTTATTCGATCTAGCAAAAATTTAAGAAAGGCATAGATTTCTCTATGCCCTGTACCGGCCTTAATATTATCTTAAAAAGTAAATACTGCTAACCCCAGAGCAACATTTATGCTTTTATTCCCCGCCTCTTCCAGCCAGGCGAGCTTCAAGAGGTATGCTGCTGATATCCAGACCAGGCATAGCCTCACCCAGCCCCCGGGAGACCTCGGCCAAGACCTTGGGGTCATTATAGTTAGCCACAGCAGCCACAATAGCTTTAGCCCTTGCTTCTGGGTCCGAAGATTTAAAAATTCCTGAACCCACAAAAACACCATCAGCTCCTAACTGCATCATTAGAGCTGCATCAGCAGGTGTTGCCACCCCACCAGCCGCAAAATTGACCACAGGCAGTTTTCCTGTTGAGGCCACCTCTTTCACCAACTCATAGGGTGCTCCCAGTTTTTTGGCTGCAGCCATCAACTCCTCTTTCGGCAGCCCTTTGACCCAGCGGATCTCGTCCTGTACAGTCCTCATATGGCGCACAGCCTCAACAATATTTCCCGTTCCCGCCTCACCTTTAGTGCGGATCATAGCCGCACCTTCACCGATCCTGCGCAGTGCCTCTCCCAGGTTGCGGGCACCACAGACAAAAGGCACCTTGAACTGCTGTTTGTCGATATGATAGTCCTCATCAGCTGGTGTGAGAACCTCACTTTCATCAATAAAATCGACACCCAAAGCTTCTAAAATCTGAGCTTCCACAAAATGGCCAATGCGCACTTTGGCCATCACCGGAATGGAAACAACATCCATAATCCGCAAAATCACATCGGGATCAGCCATGCGGGCCACACCGCCTGCTGCCCGGATATCAGCGGGAACTCGCTCTAAAGCCATTACTGCACAGGCACCCGCAGCTTCGGCGATTTTTGCCTGCTCAGGTGTGGTCACATCCATGATCACACCGCCGATAAATTTGTTTACTAAATCCTTCTTCATCTTGATTCCCGTCCCTTCGTTTTAAACAAGGTCAGTAATTTATTTTACTTTACCTACCAACTGCAGGCAATAGGTTAATCTACTTTTTCCACATCATTGATGCTTGCCGGAGGCACTTTAGCCACCGCCACCACCCGTTCATTTTCATTCAAGCGCATCAGCCTGACACCCTGTGTATTTCGCCCCTGTAGGCTGATCTCTTTGACCGGGATGCGGATGATGATGTCATCACTGCTCATCAAGAGTACTTCATCCCGTTCATTAACAACTTTAGCAGACACCAGCTGTCCATTGCGCTCTGTAACCTTTAAAGTGATGATCCCCTTGCCGCCCCTCTTCTGCAAGCGGTATTCCTTCAATTCAGTGCGTTTGCCATAGCCCTTATCTGTGACCACCAGCACCTGATCAGCCTGCCCCAGCCGTTCCATACCCACAACTTCATCACCATTATCCAGCCGTATACCCAAGACACCATAGGCTGTTCTACCCATACTGCGCACATCCCTTTCATTGAAACAAAGTGCTTTTCCGTTTTTGGTTACCAGCATTATATCGCAGTCTCCTTCTGTAAGCCTTACACCGATCAGTTCATCAGCTGGGCGTAAGCGGATGGCGATCAGCCCATCCCTTCTCACAGCATCATAATCGCTTAAAACACCCTTTTTCACAAGACCCTGTCTGGTAGCCATAAACAGGTAGCGGTCATCTCTGAACTCCTTCAAGGGGATTAAAGCAGTAACAAACTCATCACCTTCCAAAGGAATGAGGTTGACCAGTGCGGTTCCCTTGGCCTGCCGGGATCCTTCAGGGATTTCATAGACCTTGATCCTGTAGACCTTTCCTCTATTTGTGAAAAAGAGCAGGTAGCTGTGGGTAGAGGCCACAAAAAGCTGTTCCACCAGATCCCCATCTATCGTGGTCAGGGCGGTGATCCCCCTCCCTCCTCTGTGCTGACCCTTGTAGGTGTTCACCGGGATCCTTTTAATATACCCGCGCCTGGTCAAGGTGACCACAACATATTCATCAGGAATGATATCCTCTACTTTAAACTCCGATTTCTTAGCGGTGATCACAGTTCTGCGCTCATCTCCGAACTTTTTCTTAACCTCCAGAAGTTCTTTGCGCACAACACCCCTGATCTTCTGCTCACTGGCCAGCAGTGCTTCCAGATATCTGATCCTCTTTTCCAACTCTTGCTTTTCATCCAATACCTTTTCCCGTTCTAGACCAGTCAAGCGCTTCAGCCTCATATCCAAAATAGCCTGGGCCTGTAGCTCACTGAGGCCAAACTGCTCCATCAAACCGCTGCGGGCCTCCTGGTCGGTTCGGGAGGACCTGATCAGATTGATCACCTCATCGATGTGATCAAGGGCTATAACCAAACCCTCTACAATGTGCAATCTTTCCTGGGCGCGCCTCAATTGGTACTGGGATCTGCGCCTGGTAACAGTGATCTGGTGCTGCAGATAATGATCCAATAGCTGTTTCAAATTGAGGGTTCGGGGTTCCCCATCAACCAAGGCGATCATAATCACACCAAAGGTATCCTGCAGTTTGGTGTGTTTATACAACCTGTTCAGAATCACCTGGGGATTGGCATCCCTTTTCACATCAATAACAATCCTCATACCGGTGCGGTCCGACTCATCACGGAGATCGCTTACCCCTTCGATCTTCTTCTCCCGCACCAGTTCCGCGATTCTCTCGATCAAACGGGCTTTATTGACCTGATAGGGCAGTTCAGTGATCACAATCCGTGTCTTATTTCCCGGCCCCTTCTCGATCTCTGCCTTGCCCCTCATCACCACGGACCCCCGGCCCTTGGTATAGGCATCCCTGATGCCGTCACGGCCTAATATAAAGCCTGCTGAAGGGAAATCAGGGCCAGGTATGTGTTTCATCAGATCATCAATGGTTGCCTCAGGGTGATCGATCAAATGAACAAGCCCATCGATGACCTCGCTCAAGTTATGGGGAGGAATATTAGTAGCCATCCCTACTGCGATCCCTGCAGAACCATTGACCAAAAGGTTGGGAATCCGGCTGGGCAGAACCGCCGGTTCCTTTAAGGATTCATCATAGTTAGGAACAAAATCCACAGTTTCTTGTTCAATATCTGCCAGCATCTGCAGGGAGATAGGTGCCAGCCTCACCTCTGTATAACGCATGGCCGCTGGTGAATCTCCATCTATGGAACCGAAGTTGCCGTGTCCGTCCACTAAAGTGTAGCGGCAGACAAAATCCTGAGCCAGGCGAACCAAGGCATCATAGACAGCAGCATCCCCATGAGGATGGTAGCGTGCCAGCACATTACCCACTACAACAGCACTCTTTTTATAAGGCTTATCTGGGGTTATGCCCGCATCATACATAGCATATAAAATTCTTCTCTGCACCGGTTTAAGTCCATCCCGCACATCGGGCAGAGCCCTGCCTACGATGACACTCATGGCATAGTCCAGATAAGACCTTTTTACCTCTTCATTGATGTCTATCGGGATAACCGAACTCCCGGTCGGCATCTCATCTCCTCCTTCAACCTAAATTATAAACCTGCTCATCACAATTGCCAAACAATTTGCTCTACTTTAACCACTAAAATGAAATATTGAGCAGTTAATCCCTTATGCCCAGTGATTACATTACCAGTTGATTGCCATTTTTAATGATATTTTCACCTGTTTATGCTGTAATTAAACACAAGAGATACCAACTTCACAGGAGGTTATTTTATGTTTCATAACAACAAAAATAAACTGCTGATTCCCATCTTTTTATCTATCCTACTATTTACTTTCCCACTGACCTCTTTTGCCGCCACCTATACGGTTAAAGCGGGGGACAGCCTCTGGCTCATCTCTCAGCGCTTTGGTACAACAGTGGAGGCCATCAAAGCCAGTAACGGTCTTAACAGTGATCTGATCTACCCAGGCCAGGTGCTCTTTATCCCTGATAACAATACAGATCCAACATACCGGGCCTTAGAACAGCAGATCAACAATTATCTTTCCAGCCAACCAGGTATCTATGGTGTCTATTTTGAAGACCTATACACCGGCAGATCTTTTGGCATCAGAGCAGATGACGCCTTTCCAGCTGCCAGCACTGTTAAATTTCCCACTGTGCTTTTCATCAATAAACTGGTCTCCCAGGGCATTTTAGACTGGCAGCAAAAACTGACTTATAATGCTGCTCAGCACTACCAGGGAGGAAGCGGCATCCTGCAGTTCGGCATCAAAGATGGTGATAAACTGACACTCAGAGCACAGGCTACCCAGGCCATCACCACCAGTGATAACATAGCTTATAATATGCTGCGGGACTTTGTAGGGAAAGGCAGTGTTGCCAACTTTATGAGAGAAATCGGAGGCACCACAGTTTACCCTAACGGAAACAATTGGATCACACCGCGAGATATGGGAACTTATCTCAAAGTGGCCTTAAATTGGTCACAAACAGACCCTAATACCGCCCGGTTGCTGGATGATATGGCCAATGGCATCTATAATGAGGGTATCCCCCTTTATCTGCCTGACATGGTGAAAGTAGCCCACAAAGAAGGATTTATCTGGGGTTGCCCCAGTGATGTAGGTATAGTTTATGGGAAGCGCCCCTTTATCATTGTGGTCTATTCCTATAATGTTGATGACCCCGACCAGGGATTCGGCAACATCGCCACCATCAGCAGGCTGATCTACGACTACCAACAAAAACTATAAAAACCGATCATTCAACCTGTCCCCCTGCTCGGGCGCGGGGACAGGTTGCGTGATTCAATGAGTCAAGTGAGTCAAGGGGACGGTGACTTTGACTCAGATTACTAAAAAGGAAGCAAAAAGAACGTCCCCTTGCTTCGGTAACAGATCCCCCATCTCCTTGTCACACCCTGCAAAACCAACGACTAACGACTAACCACCAACCAACAATCACCAACCACTAACCACCAACCACCATTTATACATCCAGATTCCTCACTTCTCTGGCATGGGTCTGAATGAATTCCCTGCGGGGTTCTACCTTTTCACCCATCAAAATGGTAAAGATCTCATCTGCTAGAACAGCATCCTCCAAAGTGACCTGAAGCATAGTACGGCTTTCAGGGTCCATAGTGGTTTCCCAGAGTTGATCAGCGTTCATCTCACCCAAACCCTTAAAGCGCTGAATACTGACATTACCGGTATTCATTTTTTTCAGCAGCCTGTCCAGCTCCTGGTCGCTGTATACATACTGAACCTTCTTCCCCTTTTGCACCCTATAGAGGGGCGGCTGTGCAATATAAACATAACCCGCTTCAATCAAGGGGCGCATATAGCGGTAAAAGAAGGTCAACAACAGGGTCCTGATATGGGAACCGTCAACATCTGCATCACTCATGATCACAATGCGGTGATAGCGCGCTTTGCTCAGATCAAAATCATCCAAAATACCGGTCCCGATAGCAGTGATAATATTTTTAATCTCCTCATTGGCCAGCAGTTTGTCCAGGCGCGCCTTTTCAGCGTTGAGGATCTTGCCCCTTAAAGGCAATATAGCTTGATTGCGCCGGTCCCGCCCCTGTTTGGCAGAACCGCCTGCGGAGTCACCCTCAACAATAAAAAGTTCGCATTCCTCAGGCTTTCTGGAAACACAATCAGCCAGTTTTCCCGGAAGGCTCAGATTGTCCAGGGCACTTTTTCTCCTGGTCAATTCCCTGGCTTTTCTGGCAGCCTCTCTGGCTCGAGAGGCCTGCACAGCCTTTTCCACAATCAATTTGGCAGGCCCAGGGTTTTCTTCAAAAAAGGTGGTGAGGTATTCGCTGGCAACTGAATCAACTATTCCCCGCACCTCACTGTTGCCCAGTTTTGTTTTCGTCTGCCCCTCAAATTGTGGTTCTTTCAGCTTAACACTTAAAACAGCAGTCAGGCCCTCCCGGGTATCCTCCCCAGTCAAATTTTCATCATTATCTTTAAGTATCCCGTAACGCCTGGCATAGTCATTGATCACACGGGTCAACGCGGTTTTAAAGCCGGTTTCGTGGGTTCCCCCCTCCTGGGTATGGATGTTATTCACAAAGGAATAGATGTTTTCAACATAACCGGTGTGATACTGTAGGGATAGCTCAACAATTACCTGCTCCCTTGCTGTTACAAAGTAGAGGGGTTCTTTGTGGAGAACCTCTTTATTTTTATTGAGGCTTCTCACAAAATCAGCTATACCCCCCTTATGGTGAAACTCCTTGCTGGTTCCTTCGATCTCATCGACCAGAATCAGGCGCAATCCCTTATTCAAATAAGAGAGATCCCTGATACGAGCTGATAAATAATCTCTATTGAACTCAGTTACTGTAAAGATCTGATCATCAGGTAAGAAGCGAACACTGGTTCCTGTGTCATCTGTGGCTCCTATCACCTTTAAATCTGATTTAACCTTTCCCCGCTCATATCTCTGCATATAAAGCTTTCCATCCCTTTTAATGTATATCTCCAACCAGCGGGAAAGGGCATTGACTACAGAAAGGCCTACACCGTGCAGACCGCCGGAGATCTCATAACCATGACCGCCGAATTTGCCACCTGCATGAAGCAGAGTCAAGGCAGCTTCAACTGCAGGGCGCCCTGTCCGGGGATGACTATCAACCGGTATTCCCCGGCCATTATCACAGACCGTGACACTGCCATCCTTGTGTAAAGTTACACTGATCAGATCACAAAAACCAGCCATTGCTTCATCAACACTGTTATCGATCAATTCAAAAACCAGCTGGTGCAGCCCTCTGGATGAAGTATTGCCGATATACATACCGGGCCGGCGCCGCACAGCCTCTATTCCTTCCAATACTTCGATTTGGGTAGCATCATAACTGCTATTGTTTTTCATATAATTGTTCTCTTGTTGCATGAATTCAGCCTCCTTATAGGCCGCAACTTGTTAGTAGATCAGATCAATTATAGCATACCAGCTAAATTAGGGAAATTATAATTTCCTAAATATAACAATTATGTGTTCTTTTTGTTAATGTATCAACAGAAATGGGTGTATATAGAACATGATCATCTGTGATGATCACACTCCTGCTTCTCTCCTTTTTACCTACAAAGAAAGCCTTTTTTTCTGCTAAAGCCAGATCCAAAAACTCCTTGGTCGCCTCCTCAAAACAGCCACACTCAAGATCAATGATCAGCACTATTTTGTCAAGGGGTACCATCATCTCTCCACCAATGTGCAGGTACATAATATATCCTCCCTTGTACTATATAGTTAGTTTTTTTTAGCTCCAAGCCAACAGACTTGATCCT
>LSQX01351603.1_pt4 | contig 14797 bp, 15 predicted proteins | sample 654561 | NCBI WGS metagenome assembly LSQX01 (sample SAMN04489861, study PRJNA283612) | anaerobic digester metagenome | isolation source: 4 biogas reactors fed with cattle manure at either 37C or 55C with and... | place: Denmark: Kongens Lyngby | collected 2014
CCCATTTTATCCCTAGTTGCTTCATTATAACGAGTACAAAACTCCTGTAAGTTGATCCCTGCTGGACCTAATACTGTACCCACTGGTGGAGCCGGTGTTGCTTTACCTGCTTCAATTTGTAACTTAATTTTTTTAACGACTTGTTTTTTTGCCACGAAAAACACCTCCTATATTTATCTTTTTCGCGAGTGGTTCAAATAGCCTATCCGCGCCTCCCACTAATTAAACTATATTAAATTAAATATAGTTACTAAATAATAACATCCTTTTTAGTAAAAATCAACTATCTTTTAAGCTTTTTGAATCTTTGATAATTCTACCTCTACTGATGTTACTTGACCAAATAAATCAACTGATATTCTCAAGACTTGGGAAGTAATATCAATGTTTTCAATCTTGCCTTCCATTTCCTTAAATGGACCATCAATAATTCTTACTCTATCTCCTTCTTTTATTTCATTAACTATATCTAATCGACTAATGCCCATATTACTTAATATGTGATCGACTTCATACGGTTGCAATGCTGTTGGTTTAGCACCCTTGCCACTTGATCCTATAAAACCTGTAACACCAGGTGTGTTTCTTACAACAAACCAAGCTTCATCACTCATAATCATTTCAACTAAAATATATCCTGGAAACATCTTTTTAATTTTCTCTTTTTTTACGCCGTCTTTTATTTCTTCTATTTTTTGTTCAGGTACAATTACCCTAAAAATATAATCATCCATTTCCATAGAATTAGCACGCATTTCTAATTTTTCTTTAACATTATCTTCATGCCCAGAATAAGTATTAACTACATACCATTGTTTTTCCATTATTTCACCCACGTCTGTAATGCAGCCATTATTAAATCAATTATAGCAAACATTATTGCAAAAAATATAATAAAAAAAATTGTAGCAATAGAGTATTTTAACATTTCTTTTTTAGTTGGCCATTTAATTTTACTAATTTCTTTTTTCATTTCCTTAAAATATTTAAAAACTTTTTTCATTATTCACCTACTTATTATATGAGTTTCTTTCAAAATAAAAACACCTATTTGTGTCACAATTAAATTAACACATTCCTTATTATAAGTCAACATAAAAGTAAAAATAAATAATTATAATGATCAACATTACTAAAATTAAAATTATAGGTATCAAAAGAATATTCGTAAAAGCTGCTTTATGTTCTTGTTGTTCAGCAAAAGCTCTACCAGCTGCCGTAGATTTGATATAGGTGTTTTGACGGCTAATATTTAAGGAACCATCATCAATTTTAATAGGGATTATTTTAGGATTTTTTTTAAAATCACAATAATAAATAGCTTCATCGTTAATAACTTCTGCATAAAAGGGTTCATCATCATTAGGTAAAAGATCTTTATATAAATAGTAATTGTTGTTTATCCACTCTTTAGAAAAGAGATTATCAGTTTTACCTAAAAAGAGGCTTATCATTAAACTGGTTAAGTTGTGAATTGTTTCTTTTTGGTAATTATTATTAATTGGCACAACTTCTTTAAATGTTATTGGACCCTGATAAATTACATCAATACTATTAAAATTAATAATTGGCATTTGACCCTTATCATTAAAATTCTTTGACATTAAACTTGCAAAATAATGAAATCTTTCTAATTCTTTACTCACTTCTTGACTGTCTTTAGCATTATTATTAGTAGTTATTAACCAACTTTTAATATCCATTATTATCACCTATTATAATTATAACACTTTATTGTGATAAATAAACGAAATTCTGTAATCTTAATTTTTTTCTAATAGCTACACAAGCATTATCAATTGTTTTTTCTTTAAGTTCAAGTAATTTAGATATTTCACGATGTTTAAAACCATTTAATTTTAGTTCAAAAATTTGTGATTGAATAAAAGAAAGTTTATTCATAAAAATAATTAATTGAGTACAAAAATCATTTATATTTACTACTTGTAAAGGATCAACTAATTTGCTATCAGCAATCATTTCCATAATAGTTAAATTCTGGCAAACGGTTTCTTCATAAGAAATTGCTTTATTTAGAATTTGCTTTTTCTTTGTATTATTATAATTAATAGCTTTTATCATAGTTCTTTTAATAGAAACTAGAGCATAAGTATAAAATAAATTATCCCTTTCTTGATTAAAACTATAAGTAGCATTACATAAACCAATCATTCCTTCTTGAATTAAATCCTCAATTTCTAAACCAACTTGTTGGGCCTGATAAAAGTATTTTTTAGCAAAAGATTTTACTATAGGGCTATATTTAATATACATACTTTTCATAGCGTCATCATCATTTTCTCTAATCATATAAATTAATTCATTATCATTGTAACTTCTATAATTCAATTTATCACCTATTTCTTATTTTTTAACACCTCATATATCATTATTCCTGCTGATACTGATGCATTTAAACTATTTATCTGACCATACATAGGGATAGAAGCTATAAAATCGCAATTTTCCTTTGTTAACCTACTCATTCCTGATGATTCTTTACCAATAACTAAAGCTATTTTACCATTATAATCAATCTTTTTGTAATCGGTACCCTTCATGTCTGTTCCAACAATCCAAAAATCACAGCTTTTTAATTTAGTAATAGTTTGATTAATATTAGCAACTTGAACGATTTTCACATTATCAGCAGCGCCCACACTAGTTTTCATAACTGTTGAGTTAATTGATGCACTACGATCTTTAGGTATAATAATTCCAGTTATACCAGCAGCTTCACAAGTTCTAATAATAGCACCAATATTATAAGGATCCTCTAAATGATCTAATATAACAATAATTTCATCTTCTAAAATAGTAGACAATTCACTATATTTATAATCAGATATATATAGTATTATACCTTGATGATTTCCTTCTGCAAGTCGATCTAATTCTTTTTTATCAGCATATTCTATATTAATTTTTCTATTTTCTAGAAGAGTTTTTACTGTATTATCCTTTAAATTATATTGCAAAATAGCTTTTTCAATCTTTTTGTTGTTTTTTAACAATTCTAGCGCTACATTTTTACCATATACTAACATTTAATTTTCCTCCCAAATCTTATTAAATAATTGTTCTAATCTATTTGTATTTTTCTTTAAATATAGTTCGCCAACTAAAGCTTCTAATCCTGTAGCGTATTTATAAGTTAGAATATCACAGTTTTTAGGATGATTAGAGCTTCGATTATTTCTACCTCTTTTAATAATATTCATTTCCGATGACGAAAAAAAACCCTCCTTTTGTAATTTTTCTATTATAGCTGCTTGATTTTTAGCACTAACATATTTTACAGTTTCTTTTTGTAATTTATTAACATCGTTAATTCCTTTTTTTAATAAATAATCTCTAATATATAATTCATATACAGAATCACCTAAAAAAGCTAAAGCTAAAATATTAATTTCTTTTGTATTCATAGTATCACCAAAGTTAATTATATCATAAAAGCTAGTTATAATAACTAGCTCTAATTTTTCGTTTTGGTATATAATTCGTTTCTTTATTTATCTCTTTGATTACCAGCAAGAATGATTAAACGTAGAAGTTGTAATATTGTCGTTAATAAACTAGCTATATATGTAAACGCAGCGGCTTTTAACATTACATTAACTCCTTCTTTTTCTTCTTCATCAATAAGTGAAAGTTTTTGCAGCTGAACCTGAGCCCTTGAAGAAGCATTTAGTTCTACCGGCAGAGTTACTAATTGAAATAATAAAACTAACATTATCAAAGCAATCCCTAACCAAACTAAATTTATATACCCCATAATTAAACCTAATAAAATTGCTATATATCCAAATTTATTACCTACAATAGCTAGTGGTAAAACACCATTTCTAATTTTAATTAATTGATATCCTTGTTTATGTTGTAAAACATGACCTATTTCGTGAGCTGATATACTAGTTGAAGCTATCGAATTATCATTAAAAACTTCTGTTGACAACTTCACAGTCTTTCTAACGGGATCATAATGGTCAGTTAATATGCCTTTTGTTTCAATAATGTGAATGTCTTTGATGTTATTTTTTTCTAATATTTCTTTAGCTATCTCAAAACCGCTTTTTTTATTATTATTATCAATTACTCTATATTTATTATAAGTACTTTTAACAAATATTTGAGCACCTAAAGAAATAATTAAACCTAATATAATCAGTCCTTCATTTAAAATAAAATCATTCATAATTATTCCCTTTCATATTTACTACCCTCTTTTGTATCATAAGTTTTAATTCCTGTTTTTAATAACTCTTCCCTTATTTTATCAGCTGTTATAAAATCCTTTTCTTTTTTCGCTTGATCTCTGGCTTTAATTTTTACCATTTCTTCATCTGTAAATTTATTTGTTTCTTCTTTAAACAAGTTTAAAGAAAGCACTTTTTCGAAATTTTTTATCAAATAAATCTTACTAGATTCATTTAATTGTTTATCTTTTAAAACATCAAAAACAGTAGTTATCATTAAAGCAGTATTTAAATCGTTACTAATAGCTTCTCTAAATTGTTGATCATAGGACTTGATTTTTTGATAATCAATTTCTCCGTCCTTTTTTAAAGCTAAAATCCTAGCTTTTAATTTTTTATATGCTCTATCAGCACCGTCTAAAGATTCATATGTAAACAACAATTGATTACGATAATGAGATTGTAAACAATAAAAACGATAAACTATTGGATTATAACCCTTACTTTCTAAAAAAGATAAAGTTAAAACATCGCCTGAAGATTTACTCATCTTTCCTTTATTATCATTTAAATGTTCAATGTGAAACCAATATTTACACCATTGATGATCAATAACAGCCTCCGCTTGTGCTATTTCATTAGTATGATGAGGAAAAATATTATCTACTCCTCCGCAGTGAATGTCTAAATATTCACCCAAATATTTTAATGCAATAGTTGAACATTCAATATGCCATCCCGGATAGCCCCTACCCCAAGGTGAATCCCATTTTAATTCTTGGTCATCAAATTTAGATTTAGTAAACCATAAAACAAAATCAGCACTATTCTTTTTATAAATATCTTCTTCTACAGCATCTCTTGAAGCAACATTTAATTCCTCTGCCATTTGATTAGTTAAAACATAATATTGATCTATTTTTGTAGTATCAAAATAAACGTTACCATTAGATAAATAAGCATATTCTTTATCAATTAAAGATTGAATTATTATTATATAATCTTTTATTAAAGTTGTTGCAGGCACAATAATATCTGGTTTCTTAATATTTAGTTTTTCAGCATCTTCAAAGAAACTTTTAGTGTATTTTGCAGCTATTTCTAAAACACTTTTATTCTCTTTTTTAGCTCCTTCTACCATTTTGTCATTCCCATCATCAGAATCATTCGTTAAATGACCAATATCAGTTATATTCATAGCCCTTTTAACTTTATATCCCATATAAATAAGTGCTTTTTCTAATATATCTTCAACAATATAACTTCTTAAATTACCAATATGGGCATAATGATACACAGTAGGACCACATGTATACATACGAACAATTCCCTTTTCATAAGGAATAAATTGCTCAATTTTTCGAGTTAAAGTATTATATATTTTCATTACATATCCCCTCAATTAATTATATGTATTATATTTAATATAGTATATCATGATTTTTAAAAGAAAAAAAGACTACCTTCATTGTCAAACAATAGAAGAAATCTTAATATCTGTTTTACCATCAATAATATTATCAATAATCATTGAATCAATTTTATTATTAACTATCTTTTCTATTTTTCTAGCCCCGGTTTCCTTATAGTTAGATAATTCTAATATTTCTTTAATAATATTGTTGTTTACACTTAAATTTATTGCTTTTAATTTTAACTCTTGTTGTTTTTGTTTTAATTTGTTTTTAATTATCTTTCTTATTTCTGTTTCTGTTAAATTCTCCATTTTTATTATATGGTTAATTCGATTAATTAAAAGAGGATTAATATAATTACTTAAATTATTAAACGTATTTTTATTATCATGAAAACCAATATTATCGTAATTACAATTTGCATTTGCAGTCATAAATATAATATTATTATCAAACCTAACAACATTACCTTTAGAGTCTTTTATGGACCCCTCATCTAAAATTTGGAAAAAGATATTTAAAACCTCAGGATGAGCTTTATCTATTTCATCTAACAATACTAAAGCGTGAGGCTTGTTTTTTATTTCCTCCAAAATATTCTTATTATCATTATATCCTAAATAACCAGGTGGAGCTCCTAAAATTTTACTTATAGAATGACTCTCTTTAAATTCAGTCATATCTAATCTAATAAAATTATTTTCAAATAATTCTTTAGCATATTCTTTAATTAAGTAGGTTTTTCCAACACCACTTTTACCAATTAATAATATTGATTCTGGTTTGTTTTCTTGTTTATAACCTAACTTTATCCTTTTTGTTATATTAACAATTGTATTTATCGCCTCATCCTGCCCAAATATACGTTCCTTTAATACAACTTCTAATTTATTTAAATTTTTAATACTTTCCTTATCTATTTCATAAATAGGAATTTTAGTTTTAATATTAACAATATGAGCAACATCTTCTTTGGTAACTTGTTTGTTTTTGTTTTTTGTCATTATTTTTAATTCTAGGGAATTGATTTTACTTTCTAGTTTTTGTTCTTCTTCTTTTAGAGTGCTCGCTAATTCAAAATTATTTTCAATAATCATTTTATTTTTTTCTTTAATTATTTTTGTTAAATTTTGTTTTAAAGCTGTTATATCATTAGTTTTATAATCGCTTTTTAATGATACTTTTGCACATACTTCATCTAAAATGTCTATAGCTTTATCCGGTTGTTTACGTTCATAAATGTATTTACTACTAAGCTCTATAATTAATTTTAATATATTATCATCTACTTTAACCCCATGAAAACCCTCATAAATCGGATTTAATTTCTTTAAAATTAATAAGGTTTCTTCCTTATTGGGTTCGTTTATATTAATAATTTGAAAGCGTCTATCTAAAGCTCTATCTTGTGCTATAAAACTTTTGTATTCATCTGTTGTCGTTGCTCCTATCAATTTAATTTTACCTCTTGCTAAAGCCGGCTTCAGAATGTTAGAAGCATCTATTGCTCCCTCGGCCCCTCCTGCTCCAACTAAAGTATGAACCTCATCAATAAAAAGGATAATATCTTGATTATTTTCGACTTCTTTTATTATTTTACTAATTCTTTCTTCAAATTCTCCTCGATATTTAGTTCCGGCAACTAATACAGCTGTTGATAATGATAATATTCTTTTATTTTGTAAAGTATCTGGGACCTCTTTTGCTACAATTTGTCTACTTAATTCTTCTACTATAGCGGTTTTTCCAACACCTGCATCTCCTATCAATAAGGGGTTATTTTTACATCTCCTTGATAAGATTTCAATAAGACGATTTATTTCTTTGTCTCGACCAACTACTGGATCTAATTCATTGTTGTCCGCTTTTTTAGTCAAATCTACACTATAATCTTCAATTATTAATTTCTTTTTATTCTTCACTCTAGAAGCATCATTTTTAGGCATTAAATCACTATACATCTTTTCTATATCAATACCCATTCCAATTATTAAACGAATAGCTATTCCTTCCCCTTCTTCTAAAATAGCTAAAAATAAGTGTTCACTAGATACAGGTTTATCAACTTCTTTAGCATTTAATATAGCTGTTTCAACTGTTTGTTTTAACAAAGGTGTATATAAAAACCATTTATTAATTTCACTTCCTACACCAATAATTTTAATAATCTCATCTTTAAATCTCTTATATGTTAATTGATAACTTTTTAATTGTCTACTAATATAACTATCGTTAGCTAATATAGCTAATACTAAATGCTCACTACCAATATAAGGATGTTTTAGTTTTAACATTTCTCTTTTAGCATTAACCAAAACTCTTTGAGCCTCTTCACTAAATTTTGAAAACATACTTTTCTCCTCTCTATATATTCTATGTATATATTTTGATAATTAAATATCTTTTTTATACAAAAAAAAAGATCTATTTCTAGATCTTAAATTAATATCATTATAATAAATACAATAAACAATATAACTATTAATTGTAAAATTATTTTGGTTATAAACTTCATCCAATCTTTAAAACTTATTTTTAAATACGCCAAAGTTGCTAACAATATAATACTAGTAGGCGCTATTAGTAAAGCTAAACCATTCATGGCTTGAACTAAAACAGCTATTAAAGGATGTAAAGCAGTATCTGTTATCACACTTTTTACATATTCAAGTAATATTAATGAAGCATAATATTTTTCAACAGTAAAGAAAGCAGTAATAAAACTAACTAATGACATAGTTACAATGTTAAATCCTTTAGTTAATTCTAATAAAAATTTTACTATAGTCAATAGAAATGGATGTGATAAAGTTATTACAAGCACCATATAAGCCAAGATTAATAGCATAACTGTTGGAATATGTTTTCTAACTCCATCTATTATAGCGTCTACTAAATCCTTAAAACTTATTTTATATATTAAAGCTAATAAAATTATACCGATTATAAGCACAACAGTATATTCTAGAGCACTCCAAGTTCCAAAAGCAGGAATTTCCCCTAATAACTTATAAAGAATAGGCATACTGCCAATAGAAAACTCTTTGATCCAATTTGTGGCATTTGCAAATATTTTAATATTTAATTCTGTTTCCCATGGGATCATACCAATCATAAATATTAAACAAATAACATCTAAAATAATTATCATTGGCCAAGTTCTAGCTTTAGTATCATTTAAAGTAGGAACATATTCTTTTATTTCAGCCGGAGTTATTTTATTTTGTTTTTTATCTTTAACGTATTTTAAAGTATTGTAAATCAAAATAGCAATACCCAACACAAGAATTACAATTCGAGCAAGTAATTCGTTACCATTTTCTAAAGCGAAAATAGTGTTAACTAAAGATGTATTCTCCGGCATATAAATTAATCCTACATAACCAACAGATACTGAACCGATAGTAACCAATGCTGCTGTGAACTTGTTATAACCCATAGCAAATAATACACTAATAATAAATGGGAACATGAATAACATAGGTACTGTTAAACCTGTAAGAGCTGTTAATACTGAAAGAAAAACAACTGCAAGCGATATAAACAACCATTTTTTATTATTAAATCCACTAGATATTTTATTAATTAATTTAGCGTAGGCATCTATTTTATTTAATAACGTATAAAAAACTCCTATAGTTAAGATTAAAATTAAAATATTACTAAAATAAGTAGCTGCTACAACAAAATAATTAAATACATCAAAAATACCAACTTGATATTTAACATCTTCTGTTAAGACTTGATTATAATAAGTTGTCGGTAATAGCCACGATAATAATACAACAGCTAAAATAATAATTCCAAGTGTAATTAACAAATTATATTTTTTAACAATCTCTTTTTTTTCTTCTATTATTATCTTTTTGGTTTTTGCTGCTGGTGATTTTTTATATCTATCGCGACCAAATGCTAATACTGGAATAGTAATAAACGAAAAAAACATTGATAATATAGCAAAAGTCTTAGACTTTTTAAATAAAATCGATATTTTATACAAGGCAATCATAGATGCAACAACATTAACTATTGGTATAAAAATTAACCAACGCTTCATTTCAGCAATTTCAAGCATTAACCAATTATTATAAAAAGGTATAAGGCTTTTCCAACCTGCCTGATGAGCTTTTTCAAATAATTTATAATTTCCTATTAATAAAATTATAATTAAAGTTAAATAAATAATTTCCATAATATATTAAATCCTTTCATTTTTATCATTGTATAAATTATATTATACAACAAAACATTATTTTTACAAGTTTATTATTTTTTTATTTCCTCATTTATGGTCTGTCTCATTAAAGGAAATAGAACAACGTCTTTAATATTGTTGCTATTAGTTAGTAATTGAATAAGCCTATCAATGCCCATTCCCCAACCACTAATTGGAGGCATACCATATTCCATTGCTGTTATATAATCATAATCCATATCCATAGCCTCATCATCACCCGCTGCTTTTAATTTAGATTGCTCTAGCAATCTTCTTTCTTGTTCCTGAGGATCTACCAACTCTGAAAATCCATTAACTATTTCTGCCCCATTAATTATTAATTGAAAACGATCTGTAATTTCTGGTTTTTCATCATTAGCTCTAGCAAGAGGAGATAGACTAATTGGATGATTTACCAAATATATAGGACCCACAATATTAGGCCTTGCTACTTTTTTATATAAATAATCTACTAAATTGCCATAGCCTAAATTTTCTATTGGGGTAGAGCTTTCAAGATCTATATTATTTTCTTGAATCTTTTTCAATAATAATTCCTTAGTATTGTATTGTGCAATATCTATATCAGCATATTTTATAATTAAATCTCTAAAAGAATTGCTTGGCCAATTACCAGATAAATCTATTTCCTTATCACCAATTTTGATATTTAAAGTACCATACATTTTTTTAATAATAGCTTGTAACATATCTTGAATTAGTTTCATGTTATCTTGATAATTATAATAAGATTGATATGCCTCAATCATTGTAAAGTCTTGTAAGTGTGTTGCATCTATACCCTCATTCCTAAAGCATCTCGCTATTTCGAACACCTTAGGCATACCAGCAATAACAGCTCTTTTCATATAAGTTTCTGGTGCTATACGTAAATAGACTTCCATATCTAAAGCATTATGATAAGATTTAAATGGTTTAGCAATTGCCCCGCTAGGTTTATTATTTAAAATAGGAGTTTCGATTTCTAAATAACCTAAATTATCTAAATAATTTCTTATTTCTTTAATGAATTTAATTCTAGTTAAAAATGTATCTCTAGTATCCTGGTTCATAATCAAATCTAAATAACGCTGACGATAACAAAGTTCTGGATCATTCAAACCGTGGAACTTTTCTGGCAATGGTTTCAAAGCTTTTCCTAAAAAAACAAAAGTATTAGCCCTAATTGTTTTTTCACCAGTATGGGTAGTAAATATCTCACCCTCTACTCCTATAAAATCTCCCAAATCAAAATTATCTTTAAAAAACTCGTATTGTTTTTCTCCAACTAAATCGATTTTAATTGAAATTTGAGCAGAACCTTCTATATCCCGAATTGTTAAAAAACTTATTTTTCCCATTTTTCTCATTAACACTATTCTTCCAGCTACTTTAACATTATTTACACCGTCATTAAGATCTTTAATTTCTTTTAAATTATAATTTATTTCATATCTGTCTGGGTAGGGGTTACAATTTCTTTTAATATTTGAGATTTTATTTCTTCTAACTTGTTCTTGATCGCTAAATTCCTTCATTGCTTTTCCTCCAGTTCTTTTTTATAATCATTTAATATATTCATTATACCATTTATTGTCTTTTCTTGATACACTTTCATTTTGATTTCATTAGCTTTTTTTAAACCTTTCAAATACCATGCTATATGATTTCTCATCTCCAAAACTGTTATTTTTTCACTTTTTTGTTCACTTAAATAAGTCATATGTTTAAAAATCATATTGATCTTTTCAATATCAGATACCTTTGGTAAAATAGTGCCTTCTTTTAAATAAGCAATAATATCTCTAATTAACCAAGGATTGCCAAGAACGCCTCGACCAATCATAATAGCATCACAACCTGTTTCATCTAAAATGGCTTTAGCTGAAAAGATATCTACAATATCCCCGTTTCCTATTACCGGAATTTTAACATTAGCTTTAACCTCTTTTATAATACTCCAATCAGCGATTCCTGAATATCCTTGACTTCTAGTTCTTGGATGAACAGTAATAGCTGATGCACCTGCTTTTTCAACAGCTTTAGCTACTTCAATAGCATTAATATTTTTAAAATCCCAGCCACTTCTTATTTTAACAGTCACAGGAATAGGAACTGTTTGTATAACAGCACGAACAATCTTTTCTATTTTATTAACATCTTTTAATAAAGCAGCACCTGCTTGTGCCTTTATAGCAACTTTTGGTACTGGACATCCAATATTAATATCAATAATATCAGGTTTCATATAGTTATATATAAATTCTGCGGCTTTAATAAATGATTCTTCATCACTACCAAATATTTGTTGAACAATAGGTCTTTCAAAATTAGTAGCATATAACATATCAATTGTTTTTTTATTTTTATAAAACAATGCTTTATCATTAACCATTTCAGCAAAAATTAAACCACAACCCATTTCTTTTATAATTCTTCTAAAACTAGAATTTCCAATCCCTGCCATCGGAGCTAATACTATTTGATTTTCAATAACAACATTTCCTATTTTCCACTTCATAAACAACACCAAAAATATTATATCATATCAAAATAAGAAATGACATTAATCATTTCTTATTTTGAGGTATTGTAATTATATTATAATAATCTTTAATCTTCTTTTCTACTTCTTCTCTTATAGTTTGATTTTCTTTTAAGAAGATTTTAACATTCTCTTTACCTTGACCAATCTTTTCTCCATTATATGAAAACCAAGAACCATTTTTTTCAATGATAGCTACATCTACAGCTAAATCAATTAATTCTCCTTCACGACTTATACCCTCACCATACATTATATCAAGCGAAGCTGTTTTAAAAGGTGGAGCTACTTTATTTTTAACTACCTTTATATTAGTACGATTACCTATAATTGAATCACCTATTTTTAATTGTTCAGCTCGCCTTATTTCTAATCTAATTGTTGAATAAAACTTTAAAGCACGACCTCCAGGAGTTACTTCAGGATTACCAAATATAATGCCTACTTTTTCACGTAATTGATTAATAAAAATAGCTGTTGTTTTAGTTTTACTAATAGTACCACTTAGCTTTCTCAAAGCTTGACTCATCAATCTAGCTTGTAAACCAATATGAGAATCCCCCATCTCTCCTTCTATTTCTGCTTGTGGAACTAAAGCAGCTACCGAATCTATAACAACCATATTGACTGCTTCACTTCTAACCAGTGCCTCACAAATTTCCAAGGCCTGCTCTCCATTATCTGGTTGAGCTAATAATAATTCATTAATATTAACACCCAAATTTTTAGCATACACCGGATCAAGAGCGTGTTCAGCATCTATAAACGCTGCTCTTCCACCTAATTTTTGGACTTCAGCAATAGCGTGTAAAGCAAACGTGGTTTTACCACTTGACTCAGGACCATATATTTCAATTATTCTTCCTTTAGGAAGACCACCCACTCCTAAAGCTATATCTAAACCAATAGAGCCGCTTGGAGTAACTTCAATTTCCATGTGATTATCATCGCCTAATTTCATAATTGAACCTTTTCCAAATTGTTTTTCAATATCTTTAAGCACTTGATCTAAAGTTTTATCGTTCTCTTTATTTTTTGTCATTTTTCCTCCTAAATTTCCTTACAATAATATAATATAATATAACATTAAAAAAATCAAGTCATTTTCAAACATTTGTTTGTATTAACTTTTTTTCTATTAAAATTAAAAAATCTCTAAAGCATTTTAGAGATTTCTAATATGTTTTTTACTACATTTCCCCTTTTTTAAAAATAAACTTTTTACTCATGTTAAAATATTCAACTAAAGAAACAATGGACATGATTGTACCAAAATATACAAGCATTAGTGCTAAATTAATTTTAAGCAATTCAAAAGGTAAATTATAAATTAATGTGAAAAATATACCTATCATTAGTAAGGCTGTTTTAATTTTACCTGTTTTAATTGCAGCTACCACTTGATCTTTTCGTCCTACTTCCATTTTTAAAACATCAACAATTATGTCTCTTACTACTATAATTACGGGAACCCAAACAGAAACCATACCATCTACTGCTAGTATAATTAATATTGAATTAACTAAAACTTTATCAGCTATTGCATCTAAAGTTTTACCAGTATCTGTAACCATATTATATTTTCTTGCTACATAACCATCTAAAAAATCAGTAAAACTCGCAAAAGCAAATATTATTGCTGCTATAATATATTTAACTTCAATTATTATATTAAAAAATAAAATCTTAGGTAAATTTAAACCGATGCTATAAAAAGGAAAAGTTAAAAATATAATTAATAAAAAACTTAAAATTAATCTAAATACTGTTATTTTATTTGCCTTATTCATAATACTACCTCACAATTATAATCTTTTTTTAATTCTGTATTAATTTTATCTTCTGACATTAAAAATGATAAAATTATAAATAAAATCATAAATAAAAGTATTATCCCTATAGTTATACAAAAAATAAGAGGAATTTTCTTGCTGTTGTTTTTGATCTTTGTATACGGTGAAGTGATCTTTTTTATTTCTTTTTCTTTCTTTTTACTAGCTTCTAATATGTCTGTTAAAGATAATTTTGAAGTATGTTCAAATAAAAAATCATTAAATTCATCGACTATTTCTTCAACATTTAAACCTAAATATTTAGAATACACTTCAACCATTTTTTTTAATTCATATATATCTTTAAATGCTCTTACATTACCAAGTTCTATATTTTCAAGAAATTTAATAGAAATATTCAAATCTTCACTAACTTCTTCAATACTAATATTATTGTTATTGCGTGCTTCATTTAATTTTAAACCAATTTCTTTCAAAAAAACACCTCTTTTATTACATAAAAAAATAATATTTTATAAGCCATGTTCTGTTCCTAGTTATAGGCGACAAACATCTATCTACTATTAAAATAGTCCTTGAATCCGTTATCCTTCCTTCATCAAAGCTCCCCTACCAATTTTGGGTTTCTCGCT
>LSQX01391052.1_pt1 | contig 14796 bp, 12 predicted proteins | sample 654561 | NCBI WGS metagenome assembly LSQX01 (sample SAMN04489861, study PRJNA283612) | anaerobic digester metagenome | isolation source: 4 biogas reactors fed with cattle manure at either 37C or 55C with and... | place: Denmark: Kongens Lyngby | collected 2014
ACTACGGACGAAACCAATCGAAAAGCCTCGTTTCGTCCGCACACGAAGCCGCCTCGAGCTCCCAAATGAGACGAAACTACGGACGAAACGCTTATCTCCTCGGAATATTGCTTTCGTACATATCATCGCTCTCGTTGCAGAAAAACACTGATTCTGTGTTTCACGGAAATAGGTGAAGAGCCTCTCAAAAGACTTGTAACAAAGTCGGATGAGGCAGCTTTTTTTCTAAGCAGATTGATCATGGGTCTGAACCCAATACAATGCGGCAAACGTTCAAGAATCTCACCACTTGATTGAAAAAGAGCACATGAAACCTACTCTGAATCCATTCTAATACAGTAGTAGTGTATTTGCAGCGTTTTGAGATGTGAATAGAACCGGATTCGACAGGAATGTATGGGGGACGGAGACTGCACTTACGTGACGGCGAGGAAATACCGACTAAATCGCCGATATGCTTCGTTTAGTCGGTAATCNNTCATTAATCAAAAACGAGACCGCGCCGGTATGTTCGGCTTTTCGAGCGGCGCGGATACCGGAAAATTCGAGAAAAGTGCTCCGGACCCTCTCGATAATGGAATAATATCGACAAATCCGAGTGTTTCTGGCATTTTGTCGGCAATTTCAAGCCGCTACGGACCTTCGAAGGTCAGGAGGCCTCGGCCGGATTCAAGTTTAGGTATACACACTTCATTTAGCCTCTGTCCAAAATCCGGGCGTATATTGTTTTGAGACAGCCCCTTCGATTTCTTGAAAATTTCTATTGCTCGGAAGAATAGATCCGGATCCTGGAGATATAACCGGGTATACACTTGACTGCTTCCTCCAAATCCAGTTCGGTCAGGTTGCCCTCCTTACCGACAATGAAAGCGGATTCTTCATCAGATACAAACGGTACGGATTCGACGGTGGATTCCGGAAAATATCCGCTGATCTGATCGATAGAGGGACGCCCGGAAACGCGAATCAGAGCTTTTACATTCATTTCATGATGCGGCACCACGGCACTTTCGGCCGGATAAAACCACGGGGTGATGTGTGCATTTCTTCCTTTATGGAGAGCGCCGTCCAGAATATCTCCGACGACGGCCGAAGCCGTCGCAAGTTTACCTGCTCCCTTTCCGTAAAACATAACACCGCCTAATGCGTTTCCGTAAACGTGAATCGCATTATATACACCGTCCGCAACGCAGATCGGGTCTTCCCTTGATACAAAATGCGGTGCGACAAGAATATTCGCTTTTCGATCGTTTGGATTCAAAAATATCGCCAATAGTTTGATCTTGCATCCGAACGCCTTCGCATAAGCAATGTCGGTCACGCCGATTAAAGAGATTCCCTCAGCATAGATTTCTCCGGGATTTACATACGCGCCGTTCATGGCAATGGATGCCAAGATTGATATTTTCCGCTGAGTATCGATTCCGTCGATGTCCGCGGCCGGGTTCTGCTCCGCATACCCTTTTTCCTGAGCCCGGCGCAGCGCCGAGGAAAAGTCCTTTCCCTCCTCGGTCATACGGGTGAGTATATAGTTTGTCGTTCCGTTGAGTATACCGGTAATGCTCATAATCCGGTTCGCTGCAAGGCATCGATGCAACGGGCGAATGATCGGGATACCGCCGCCTACGGCTCCCTCGAACAGATATGAACAAGTATTGAGCTCCGCAAGTTGCATCAATTCAACTCCGTGAGTCGAAACCAGCTCCTTATTGGACGTCACTACTGTCTTACCCGCAGACAAAGCACGAACGGTATAATCGTATGCGATTCCCGATCCGCCGATCGTTTCGACAATGATCGAGATATCATCATCTTCAAAAATGTCATCTGCATTTACTGTGATCCGATCAGCCATCGGGTGGTCCGAAAAATGACGAACGTCCAATATCCTTTTCACTTGAAGCTCTTGTCCCAAATGATTATTGATCTTTGCGATATTCATCTCAATGACCTCGGCGACGCCTGAGCCAACGACTCCGAAGCCAAGTATACCAACATAAATCATATCCGTTCCTCCGTCAATTTATTCTCTTGCCATGATTCGACATGACCGAACACCCGGAATTTTGCCTACATCAGCAAGAAGCAAGTCAATCGATTTATTCATTCGATCCGTTTCCATCGATACCGAAACATCAGCCAATCCATTGATCGGGATGTTCTGGTTGATTGTCAGGATATTTCCTTTTGCGAAGGCAATGCACTGAATGATGCCGGAAAGTATGCCCGGGAAATTTTCCACCGCGATAATCAATGTAACGATTTTCCCCTTACTGGTTTCATAAAAGGGCATAATCGAATCCTTATACTTGTAATATGCACTTCTCGAAAGTCCGGCCTGTTTGACTGCCTCGTTAACAGATACGGCCTTACCCGAATTCAACAATCTCTTTACCGCCATAACCTTGACGAAAACCTCGGGAAGTATATCCGATTTCACCAAGTAATACTCATCGTGATCCGCCATAAACACCTCGTTTAAAAAAAGAACTTGCGATATTGTCCGCAAGTGATGCACATTTGTCCTTGTTTTGAAGTATATCACGCACGAAAAATTATCGCAAGACCAAAACCTCGTGATCAGGATATACTTTCAGGACAAGGCGGACAGAACCGCCCGAATCGCTTTCCCACGATGGCTGACCGAGAGTTTTTCTTCGGCGGTAAGCTCGGCGGACGTTTTTCCGAATTCGGGCACATAGAAAACCGGATCATATCCAAAGCCTCCGATACCGAATTTTGCATTCAGTAAAACCCCTTCAAAATGCTCCTCTGCAATGATTGGTTCAGCATCGTCACGAAGCAGAACCATTGCACAAGTAAAATGTGCCGTTCTCTCCGGAAGAGGGATATGCCGAAGAAGTCGCGATAATTCCTTGAATTTGTCCTCATATGATGAATTTTCACCGAAAAACCTTGATGAATATATGCCCGGAGCGCCGCCGAGCGCTTCGACGCAGAGGCCGGAATCATCCGCCAACACATATCCGCCGACGAGTTGAAATAAAGCCTCAGCTTTTATCATTGCGTTTTCGACAAAAGTACTGCCGGTCTCCTCCGCTTTTAAATCAATTTTCAGTTCTTTCATACCGATCACTGCATAGGGTCTGCCCGAAAATGCGGCACGGATTTCATTCACCTTATCGATATTGTTGGACGCAACAATTATTTGTTTCATTTCTAGAGGATCCTCCATGATTTTGGATAAATATTCTTCATTGAACAATTTGAATTTTTCGCAAATCCGAGTGGAAAGTCGTCTACCGAAATTACTACGTAACCACGTTCTTCCAGTTTATCTCCTTCTTCCGCAGAGGAAAAAATGGTCTCGCCCTTCAAATAGCGGAGAATTCGATCATCGTGTCGTTTCATCGAAAAAAACCTTTCCGGGCGGATATCCTCTTTTCGAAAAAAGAGAGGCAACGACGCTGACGGTTCGAACACCGTTCCGTTCGATGTACTCTTCATATCTCCGCAATAGGCTCCCGTCTTGACTGTACGAAGACCTGCGTATCGCTCAGTCGGCATTTTATGAAAATGAAGATGTCCGTTGCGAAGATACCCGTCGTTCTTGAGTTTTCGAAGGAAAAGTTCAGCGGACTTCCTGACCAGTAAGCCTCTGAAAAATTCTTCGGCGGAAGCCGGAACTTTAAAACGTCCATTGTCTCCGTCCTCATTTTCACAGCCCGTATAAGCCTTTATATCAGTGCCCTTTCGTAAGTTCACGCAGAAATGCCCTTCGCCTCTGCTCTCGTGCGGCCATATCCGTATCGCGCCAAAATTTTCCCCGCCGACACGCGAGAAAGAAACACCTTGAACTTCGGGATGCGGTACCGTCTCATACCCCGGAAATTCAAGCATAAACCATTCCGCCATCCGCTCATTCTCCTCCTCCGAGAACGTACACGTCGAATAAACGATTGCCCCCCCCGATCTGAGCATCCGGTCAGCGGCCTTCAAAATGTCTCTTTGCATTTTCACGACAGTTTCGGTCCCGTAACGCTCCCAGCTTTTTATCGCGGACGGATCTCTGCGGAACATTCCTTCACCGGAACAAGGCGCATCAACCAATATCTTGTCGAAAAATCCTTCGAATCGTTCGGAGAGTTTTTCCGGAGACTCATTGAGGATCACAACATCGTCAATCCCCATCCTCTCTATATTTCGAAGAAGAGCCCGACAACGATCCGATGATATGTCGTTAGCGATCAGAAGGCCTTCGCCGCAGAGCAGTTCGGCGATCCGGGTCGACTTCCCGCCCGGAGCGGCGCACAAATCCAGAATTCTCTCTCCGGGCTTTGGTGCAAGGATTTCGGCCGGAAGCATTGCACTCGGCTCCTGTTGATAGAAAACGCCGGCATGAGAATACGGATCGTTTCCGGATACCTTATCGGAAGCGTAATATCCGGAAGAACACCATGGCACCGGATCAATGTCACATCCCATAGACAAGAGAATTGAAGCGTCCGATCCCGCAGAAACCTTGTTGCGATTTAATCGTATTCCGAATTGAGCCGGGCATTCAAATGCTTCAAAAAAGGAAGCGGCATCAGACCCGGGATGCGCTTCGAAATATCCGTTCATGCGGGAGGAAAATCGTTCCGGAAGCTTCATAATCCCAAAAACTCCGAGGTGATATAAGCGATTCGCTTTACCACGTCAACCGAAAAAGGTGATTCGAGACCTGCAACGGAAAGGATTTCCCGGAAGGTCTTATTGCCTCCCTCACGGCATACCCGATCATATTTAGCAAGTGCCTCCTGCGGATTTTTGCGCGAGATATCCCAAAGCTGTAATGCGACAATTTGCGCCAGACAATAGTCGATGTAATAAAACGGCGAAGTAAAGATATGTCCCTTTTTCACCCATGCCGCCCCGGACTCATAGAATTCGTTACCGTCATAATCAAGAAACGGTTGATATTTGTCTTCCAGAGCCTTCCACACCGAGTGTCGCTGTGAGCGCGAAAGATCCGGCTCGCGGTATATTCGGTGCTGAAACTCGTCCACCATACATCCGTAAGGAAGAAAAAGTAATGTTTCGGTAAGATGCATTTCTCGAAAAGCAACCGCTTTTCCTTTGAAAAACACTTCCAGATAAGGATACGATAAATATTCCAACGCAGTGGAATGAATCTCACAGGTTTCGAACGTCGGTGACTGGCACTCGATAAACGGTGAGGAGTCCACACCGCGAATCGCGGCGTAAGCATGCCCGGATTCATGTATCAGCGTGGAAACATCATCGAAAGTCCCGTTCGCATTCATGAATACAAAAGGAATGCCATAATCGGATAGCGTTGAACAATACCCATCCGTCGCCTTCTTCTCTCGCGTTTCTATGTCCGTAAATCCGTGCTCTTTCAGAACATCGTAGAAAGAAGGGTCTTTCTCGAAAAGCGCGCGGAATAACTCCCCGACACAGCGCTCATAATCTTTCATTTCAACGGCCGGCCTCGGGTTCCCCTTCTCAAAAAGGCAGGGCAAATCATAGTACTTGAGCTCGTCCGTATTCAGACGTTTCTTCTGAAGTCGACGAATTTCGATGGTTAGCGGAACGATATATCGCTGTATGCTCTGTCGAAATTCATCGACCTCCTCCGGTGTATAGTCGTATCTCTCCATTCGCTTATAGCCAAGCTCAACAAATGACGGGAAGGAAAGCTTATGAGCAATCGATGTCCGAATCCGAACCATATCCTCGAAAATTTCGTTGAACTGATTCAATTCTCTCGTGTAGTAGTCCGATACCGCATGCGCGGCCCTTTTACGCTCTTCCCGATTCGTCGATTCGAGAAACGGCCCCATCATGGAGAGGTTATATATATTCCCTCCGAATTCAATGCGGGCCTCAGACAACATCTGGTTATATCGATTCTCGAGAGCGGCTTCCTCCGTTAACTCTTCAATCACCTCGGAAGAGATCGTATCCCTTCTCGTTTTCGCTTTGAGAAAGATCATTCTCCCAAACCGTTCCATCAGCAAAGGGGCAATCTCCGAATTGAGAAGCGATGTATAGACGGTCGAGGTCAAATCATAAACGACGGGATTGTTTTCCTCGAAAAATGTCAGTTCATCCGTGAAATACGGATCGGAAGTATCCTGATCATGACGAATATTACACAGTGCCTGAGCGGTATCATATTTGCTGAGTAATTTCTGAAATTCCGCGAGCGATGCCTCAACGAGGACGATGTCCTTGGACGTCATCAGCCGAAGTTTTGTTCTCATCGCGCACTCACGGTACTCATCAACGGATGGACGTTCGTACTCAAGATCCGAGTATTGCGGCATTTCCATATGTTTCCTCGTTTCTACATCTGCTCAACAACTTCGATCCCGAGCAGATCCGTACATATCAGAATTCCTGCGCAAGTCGCCTCACACAGCGCCAGCCTCGCGTTGCGCAGTGCTATGTCCGTTCCGGACAAAATTGCGGAATTATTATAAAAGCGGTTGAATGCCCGTGCAATTTGAGCCGCCAATCGCGCGACCATGAACGGCTCATTGGTCGCTGCCGCCCGGGAAACCGCATCCGGAATTTCCGCGAGCAATTTCACGACACCCGTTTCATCGTCAGAGGTAAGAAGCAGAAAATCGGTTTTGGATATTTCAATATCCGTTATTCCGCGCTCACTTGCCTTTCGAAGGATCGAACGTGTTCGGGCATACGTATAAATCAGATACGGTGCGGAATCTCCCTCAAAATCGAGCATCTCTTCCCACGAAAAGACGATGTCTCTTTCCCTGCCGGCCCGAAGATAGGTATAAATAACCGCTCCGATACCTACTTTGAGCGCAACTTCTTCAATTCCTTCATCACTCATACCGGTATCTCGAATCAAGGCATTTGACTTGATGATCTCGCGAGTCTTCGAGATGCTTTCATCCAGAAGCTCATCCAGAACAACGATGTTTCCCTCGCGTGTCGAAAATTTCATGTTTTTGAACTTAACCAATCCAAAACCGACATGTACGCAATCTCCGGCATAAGGAAGTCCCGCTTTTTCCAGAACGGCAAAAACCTGCTTAAAATGAAGTGCCTGTGGGAGTCCGACGACATAGATGTTTTTGTAAAATCCGTATGTATCGTATCGATACATGGCGGCCGCCAGATCTCTGGAGGCATATATTGTCGTACCGTCGGATTTGATGATTATGCATGGAGGAAGCCCGTATTCGTCAAGCATAACGACTTGCGCGCCTTCGCTTTCCGTCAGTATACCTTTTTCATTCAAGAGTTTGACGACCTCCGGAATTCGATCCCCGTAAAAGCTCTCTCCGTTATAATTATCGAATGAAACACCCATTTTCTCATAAACAGCCGAAAACTCTTTGAGTGACATGTCCCGAAACTTCTCCCAAAGAGCCCTCTCGTCCGGACAGCCCTCCTCTAACCTGCGAAAATTCTCGCGTGCGGTGATACCCAGTGAAGGATCATCTTTCTCCGCTTCATGAAACTTCACATAGATCCGCAGAAGTTCCTTGATCGGAGCGGATCGAAGCGCTTGCTCGTCTCCCCATAATCGATAAGCCGTAATCAGTTTCCCAAACTGTGTGCCGTAATCTCCGAGATGGTTCATACGAACGACGCGATAACCGAGCTTCGAATAGATTCGAGACAGCGAATTTCCGAGCACTGTTGTGAATGCATGGCCGACGTGAAAGGGTTTGGCAATATTCGGAGATGAAAACTCCACGATCACGGTTTTCCCTTTGCCCTCGTCGCCATCTCCGTAATGAATTCCACTTTCCAAAATTGCAGTCAAAACCGTTGAAGCAACATGTCCACGGTCCAGAAAAAAGTTCAGGTAGGGTCCGACCGACTCTACCTTTTCAATCCAGGAAGCCCCAAGCCTAGGGTCCGTGGCAAGTTCGGATGCAATGAAAGCAGGTGCTTTGCGAAGCGTCTTGGAAAGGGCGAAACACGGGAAGGCATAGTCTCCCAGTTCTTTTTGCGGCGGAACCTCAATCAACCCGTTTGTTGTTTCCGCGTCCAATCCGGTCGCTACCGCGATCCTTACTGCTATTTCTGTCCGATAATCCATTTGTCGCTCCTTTGGAAAAAGCGCTCAGAACTGCGCCATTTCGCTTCATTATACTCCGACAATGTATCATTTCGTCGACTTTGCGTCAATTTATGATATGATGTCTATAAGTTTTTGGGAGCAAACCCGAAACGACTTCAATCTTGGGGGAACCGGTCATTGATTCATTATTTTTTTACTGAAGCGAATCCAGTTTTTCTTGCCGGTCTTTCTTCTTTGTTTGCGCTTATTATCACTTTTTGCCTTCTTGCTTTTTGCGCAAAGTCCCTTCCGCGGGATCGAGGCCGCGCATACGCTTCTCAGGCTGATATAAGCGTCGGTAAGCCGACCGGAGCCGGACTCTACTTCATTACGGCAACGCTGATTTCTGCGCTGATATTCCTTAGGGTCAACACTTATGTGATTATTCTTTACTCCGTTATCTATCTGTCCATGCTATTCGGTTTTCTGGACGATCGTTCCAAAACTCCTTGGCATGAGTATTTTAAGGGTATTCTGGATTTGCTCGTGTCTTTTGCGGCCGCGCTTACCTTTATGCTCTATGCGGGATCCGAGATATATCTGCCGTTTACCGGTCATTTCATTGTTCTTCCCGAGTTTGTCTTTTTGCCTATGGCAACGCTTCTGGTTTGGGTATCAATCAACGTCACCAATTGTACCGACGGTGTCGATGGTCTGGCTTCTTCTCTTGCCATTGTTTCGCTCACGGCTTTTCTCGGACTGACATTAATCCTCGGTACAGTAAGCGGATGGGCTTACTTTATTTCGGTTTCGATCTGTGCGCTGATGGCATATCTGTGGTTCAATACCAATCCAAGCCGTTTACTGATGGGCGATGCCGGATCAAGAGGTTTGGGCATGATCCTTGCCCTTGGCGCGCTTTTTTCGAGAAGTCCCATCTCCTACCTGGTGATTTGTCTCGTATTTATCGTGGACGGCGGTGCCGGGATCGTTAAAATTTCCCTGAAACGATTTCTTCGTATCAGTGTCCTTCGCAATGTGAAAACCCCGATCCATGATCATTTCCGCGAAAGCGGAAAGGCGGATTCCGATCAAAAAGGAAAATGGAAAAACCAGACGCTTACCGTCCGGTTTTCGATGATCGGAATATTCATTTGTTCGGTTTATCTGTTTATTGAGGCAATCTGTATGAATCGGATCTAGCTGATTCGTTTATCCTTTTCAACCGTTTTCGAGTCGTTTCCGACTCGGAAGACAAATTTCAACTCTCCTTATCGGGAGCGTCGCTTTCGTCTTCTTCCGTGTTTTCCGCTGTCATTTCTTCGTTTTCCTTTTCGGTTTCTTCTTCGGGTTGCTTTTCGGGCTCTTGCGCGGGTTCATTCTCCGGCAATTCTTCTGGTGAAGACTGTTCGAGCTGCTTGATAACCGCATCCTCGTCCTCTGCCACCGCCTCGGCCAACTTCAACATCTGAGATCTCATCGAAGACATTTTTTTGTCGAATTGAGGCGTACCGGTCTTCATCTTTCCGTTTAAAACCTTTTCCCGGTTCTTCTCGACTTTCTCCGACGGATCGGAGAAATCGCCCGCAATCTTCATGATTTCCTCGATTCCGGGGACAGGAACCTCGGTTTCAAATTCGTACTTACGCTTGTAATTTTTCATTTTTCCACCTCATGGTCTGAATATGATGATCAATACAACAACCAAAGTAATCGCAACGATTGATAGGATCGCCCACAAAAACGCATACTTCCCGGCTTTCTTCGGAGCGCTTACCGCCTTCTTCTCGTTATCGGAATCACTCTTATCGATTAATGCGTCTTCATCCTCTTCACAGGCTTCAATATGTGCTTGCTCAACGATCTCGGGCTGAATTTGATCGGGACTAACATAAGATCGCGCCAGCTTGACTCGCGGCAGAAGCTCCAACTGAACATTGCGCATCACGTCCTTATAATCTGCGGCCGGCATTTGTTTCTCATTGAGCAATTTACTCGTCTCGGGTGCTTCTGTGCCCGAGAAATAAAGGACACCAATCGTTGCATCGTCAGATACGTTGGACGGTCTGATCACGAACTTCTGAATTGTTTCCTTCAATTGCTCGTTCATTTCCGTCTCGGGCAAATCCGCAAGTTCCGCCAATCCTGCGACTACCGGTCGAACGAGATAGGTGGATGCATCATACACCATATCCGAAAGCCCGTCAGTCATGAGTACAATGGCATGTGCGTCGTCCGTTGTGGTTTTAATCAAACGCAAATAATCCTGTGCATCGGGAAAAGTAATAAAATAGGTACTGCCCGTATTTTCTCCGTTCTGGGGTATCGTTAACGGAACGATTCCGGAAGAGGAAACCTTGCAGATCAAACCATCTCCGATATGTCCGCAAATCATTCGAGAATCCTTAACCGCACAAAAAAGCATCGTAGAGGACATTCTCTCAATGCCGTCGATTCGGTTCTCGTTTGCCAATATTGCTAATTCGGATTGTATAGCGGTTACCAATATGCTTCGGGCAACGTTTTCTCTGACATCGTGAAAAAAAGCATCAAAGTGCTTGCTCATCAATTCGGTGACGGTGCGGACCACAGACGACGAGCCCATTGCCGCCGCAGTATACCGACTGCCACCCGCTCCGTCAGCGAGACATACTACCGATACTCCGTTCTGAAAGAGCGACGCGCAAGCATCCTCGTTCGGTTGTTCCTTATCGGAATGCTTCCTGCCCACTAGTGACATGCATGCCAATTTAATCGCATCCGGCATCGCTTCGACCTACTCCTCCAAATATTTGAAAAATTCATCCATGGCGACGGATTTGCCTTTGGCGGCCTCGCTCAAATCATAGAGTGCGTCTTCCTTCATATTACTGGAGACGATCGAAGAACTACTCGACCCCAAAAACTCGAACAACTTGGAAAACTGTGCGGAATCAATACATATCGGATCTGCTCTTTTGGTAGACAGGCGTTTCAGCAAAGTCAGATCCACACCGTTTCCGACTCCGATATTGAAGACGACCAGTCGGCCGTTCTCCTCAAGCTCATTGGTCGCTTGAATCGCTTTTTCCATATTCTCGATCGCGCTCTCACCCTGAGGAGCTCCGTCGGTGATAACGACCAACCACGGCTGGTAATATTTGATTCCCAAGTGCTTATAGCCTTCTTTGCGTGCAGATAGAAGCTCAAGCGCGGTAAGTATACCCTCACCGATCGGAGTCAAACTCGTCGTGGCCTGAATCCTCGGAATGGATTGATCCTTCTCAAGCTTACCGAAAGGAAGAAAGATATCAACCGTTCCGCCAAATGTCACAATACAAATATCTGCGGCTGATCTCGTCTCGTCATTTTCCCGTATGGATACAAAAAAACTCTGCAAGCCGTCGTTCAACTGCTTAATCGGATTTCCCGCCATTGACCCGCTGATGTCCAGACAAAAACAAATCGGGAGACGCCTGCGGGTGCTTTTCCCGAAATCGGATGAATCGAACTCCTTGCCTTTCCTCGCCATTTCAACCTCCTCAATCGTATATCGTTGCTATTATCATCATCAGTATTATGCATAGCAGTAATAATGAGCCAAGTAAAAGGATCCTCCGATTACGAATAAAAAATTGACGAATTGAATCCGCTAATCGGCGGTGTATCGGCTTCTTCCGAGAAGGACTCTGTGCGGTAAGCTTCACTGTCTGCTCCGGCCGAAGCGATTCGGGATCCCTCGGCTTCTCGGATCGGGGCTTATCATATTCTTCCGGTGGCAGCAAACCTTCATAGGAATCAATATCGCGTATGGAGGTCTCCGTTTTATTGCCCTGTTCATTGTACATCAAATTTGCCTGAGAAGACATCCGGACACGAGATTCGGAACCGTTCAGATCAGAGCGGGCGTGAATGATCGCCTCTCGAATGCTCTTCTTGTATGTTTTGGGTTTATCCGACACCTCTTCTTGGTTTGCGAACTGATCGGTATAAGGAAATAAGCGATGCGCTTCCGTATCGGCGATCGTTCCGTCAGACAAAGCTTTCTCGTAATCACGTACCGCAGTATACCATTCGATCGGTTCGTATCGAATTCCTTTTCGAAAAGCATTAACAAACATTCCCCGCAAACGATCAGTGAGTGCAGACCAGATTTTATCGTATCCGCCGATCGGAACAAGTGACTCACCGCCCGTATCGGGAGCGTACGGAAATGATCGGTCCATGATTTCTTCCCGCAACGTTTCTTTTCCGAATCGTTGAGCATAAGGGTGTTGCCCGCAAAACAAAATAGAAAACACCAAAATTGCACAAGAAAAATCCTCGTGAACGGGTCTTCTTAGAATATCCGAGAACGAAAAATCCCAAAGTTCCGGAGACGTATACTCCTCCGTTCCTACCGGACAAGGCATATCTTCGATCTGGACGCTGTCCATATCGATCAAATAGACATGGTCGGAATCCTTCATCATCATGTTCTTCATCTGAATGTCGCCGATGATTACCCCGTGAAGATGAAGATAAATCACCTTCTCAAGCACACGCAGGGCGACTCGTACGACATCCGCTCTACACCATTCCGGATATTTCGAAAACATCGCATCCGGACCGTCGAATACCGTTCCGAGCGTATGTCCGGAACCGATTTGCATTAAGAATCCGACAGGCACCTTGTTGAAGGTATAAAGCAAGCGCGTCGGCCAGCAAATTCCGTCGGCCGTGATCCCCTTATTCGTCATATGCATCAGTTTTCGCCATCTTAACGGTGTGATCACCCCTTTATGGTATATCTTTGCAACACAGAGCGGATTTTCTGTCCGAAACACGATACCTTCGGCTCCCGTGCTGATTTTCGCGGTCAACAGGACCGGATTTCCGTCTTCGTCAAAAACTTTATCTCCGACATTGCAATGCAAATTTGCGTCGAGATAATCATCGGACTTGGAAACCGGATGAACCGAATAGGAAAGTTCGGAGCGCAGAAAATCACCCAACCGCGCATAAGTGCGATATTCATCTTTCGCGATCGCACACACCGAAAAAACAGCCGGAATTTCAATATCACGCATTCGCTCAATCGTGAAAGTATGCTCAAGCAATATGAAGCATGCCGATCGATCGCGCGCGTATTCTTCAACAAATGCCTGAAGCGATAACGACTCGGAATCAAGCAGTCGGTTCATTTGACCGAATCTCGACAAAATCAAAGAGACTGCCTCCGCATTCTCCTTTTCGGCCGAATCGGCCTGGGATCGAATAATGTCAATATGGAGACGAAATGCGCAATTGACAACAATTGACTTTCCGGAGCTTAACAGAGTATCGAAAAACTCGTCGGAGCGTCCGTCCGCGCACAAAGTCAGGACGGCCGGGAAATCAAGCAGAAACTTCTCTCCTTGTGAAAGGACCTGATCAATACTGTCTGTCATGTAACCGTCCCATTGGATTAATCATAAACGTCTATAATATTATAGTAGTGATTAAACGAAAACAAGGACAGTCAACAATCTTTAACTAATTAAGCAACAAAATCCGAACTTTCGGATCGAAATGTCACGGAAAAAGCGTCATCAGATCAGAAAGTGTCTCTCGCCTCCGAATCAGCCGCTCTTTCCCATCCATACCGATCATAACCTCAGCCGGCCGCAGACGATTGTTATATGAAGATGCCATCGAATAACCGTAGGCACCCGTATCCAAAACGCAAATCAAATCGCCTTCCTCAATTTGCGGGAGCAGGCGCCGGGCAGCTAAGATGTCACCGGTCTCGCATATGTTGCCGACGACGGTTACTTCTTCAACATCACCATCCAATATCGGGGTATTGTTTCTGTACACCTCAATATCATGCCAGGAATTATACATGGAAGGGCGAATCAACACATTCATTCCGACATCCGTGCCGATGTACTTATCGCTGTAATTGTGTTTGATTGTTTGAACGCGTCCGAGGATTATGCCGCTTTCCGCGGCAATATATCTCCCGGGTTCGGACTTGAAAACGACATTTCTGCCGTATTTCTTCTTCCACTCCCTGACCATGACGGTCAGTTTGCCTGAGAATTCTTCAATATCAAAACGCTCCTCTCCGGACAATTTCTTGTAAGGAATACCGAATCCGCCGCCGAAATCAACAAATTCCAACTTTTCAAATTGCTCGGCAAGAGAAAGAAAATTGCTCAAGGCTTCGAGAAATTTCTTTGAATCCATAAAGTGCGATCCGATATGTTGGTTTACTCCTACGATCCTCAGTGCGAATCTGTTTGCGGTTTCGATTGCCGTGTCAATATCGATATCGGCGACGGCAAACTTGGTTTTTTTGCCGGCAGTAACGACCTTTGCATGATGTCCTGCACCGATTCCCGGATTCAAGCGAATTGCACAACGACCGCCGGGATTTATTTTTCCGAACCGCTCGATCTGAGACACACTGTCGAGGCTGATCATCACATTGCGGTCAATGGCGTAACGCATCTCGTCCTCTGACACATTGTTGGCGACATAAAAAATCTTTTCCGACGGAAAACCGGCTTCCAAGAGAACATGGATCTCGCCGGGCGACATGGCATCAGCGCTCAACCCTTCATCCAGGGCAATTTTCAGAATTGATAAATTTGAATTCGTCTTAATGGAATAATTTACGGTGAACGAGTCATCCTTAAGAATGCTCTTCATCTCCCGCATACGCTCTCGAAGGATGGCTTCGTTGTAAACATATAAAGGCGTTCCGTAACGCCTTGCCAAGTCCTCGGGTAACATATCTCCGAAGAAACGACACGCTTCCGTATAAGAATACATATTATCTCCTT
>LSQX01243969.1_pt1 | contig 14795 bp, 13 predicted proteins | sample 654561 | NCBI WGS metagenome assembly LSQX01 (sample SAMN04489861, study PRJNA283612) | anaerobic digester metagenome | isolation source: 4 biogas reactors fed with cattle manure at either 37C or 55C with and... | place: Denmark: Kongens Lyngby | collected 2014
AGGGGAATTATCTGCCCCGCTTAAGCCCTGGTGAAGCAAAAGAGCTTTTAGATTCAGGAGTTGCCAACGGAGGTATGATTCCCAAAATAAAGGCTTGCATAAGGGCTACCGGAAATCCGTTAACCAGATGCGTAATAATTGACGGCAACCGCAAAAACGCACTGGTTAAAGAAATAGAGGAAGGCGGAACGGGAACACTGATTTACAATCCGCAGGGAGAATAAAATGACCGACTGGCAAAAACTTGAACATGATTATTACATGCCCACTTTTAAGCGAATACCGATAACTTTAATTAAAGGACAGGGCGCCAAAGTATGGGATGAAAATGATAAGGAATATTTAGACTTTGTTTCCGGCATAGCGGTAAACAGCCTCGGCCATTGCCATCCGGTTGTTGTAAAAGCAATAACCGAACAGGCAAATACACTTATGCATACTTCCAACCTTTACTACACCATCCCTCAACTGAAGCTGGCTGAACTGCTGGTAAAAAACAGCTGTATGGACAAGGTGTTCATTTGCAACAGCGGAACGGAAGCAACCGAGGGCGCCGTTAAGCTGGCGCGACGCTATGGCCATATTCACTTAAATGGTGCTTATGAAGTTATTACCGGCACCGGCTCGTTTCACGGCAGGACACTGGCAATGGTTTCCGCCAGCGGACAGAGCAAGTTCCAGGAGCCTTATATTCCGATTCCGTCCGGTTTTATCAATGTAGACTACAATAACATAGAAGCGCTGAAAGCTGCTACCAATGAGAGAACCTGTGCCGTTATGATGGAACCGATACAGGGTGAGAGCGGCGTACATCTGACCGATGATGACTACCTGAAAAATGTCAGGGAATGGTGCGATCAAAAGGGAATACTATTGATTCTTGATGAGATTCAAACCGGAGCCGGACGCACCGGGACTCTCTTTGCTTACCAGCAATATGGAATTGAGCCTGATATTATGACACTGGCAAAAGGGCTGGCAGGAGGCTTCCCTATCGGGGCGATATTGTGCAAGGACAAAGCTTCAGTTTTTGCCGCAGGCGAGCATGGTTCCACATTTGGTGGTAATCCGCTGGCATGCGCCACGGGGTATGCGGTATTTAAAACTATCGTGGATAATGATATTCCCCTCAATGCAAAGGTAACCGGCAAGTATCTTACAAAGAGATTGAATGAGATGAAGCAGAAATATAATTTCATCTCAGATGTGAGGGGCAGAGGACTTTTACAGGCTATCGAGTTCAGTGATAAAAATGCTCTATCGGTCGTAATGGGATGTCTGGAAAAAGGGCTTCTGGTAAATAAAATCGGAGATAGTATCATCAGGTTTATGCCGCCGCTCGTTATAGGGAGAGATGAAGTCGATAAGGCAATCGATATTCTGGATGCTGTTCTAACGGATATATGTTCGGCGCGTTAAAGTTAGCGTCTAAAGCCATTCCGGTGCAACACCCTGATTTATAGGGGCGGTCAATCTCAAATGCCGGATTTTGTGTCGAAGATGATTGTCTATTAAGGAATTTTCATAATATGATATCTCAGGTACGCAAAGTACAAATAGGTGTTATTTTAATCGTAGCCATTTCTATGATTATCGTGCTATGCACACCTTCGACTGTGATTCCTGCAAAGGCCAGCGAGATAGGACAACCCGAAATTCTGGCAACAACGGACTTTTCGGGCATTCCTCAAAACGTAATAGACAATGCCGAAAGAAGAGCCATAAAACTATTCGGAAATAATGAAAAGAAATGTAACGATTTTACCGGTCAGGTGCTGGCATTATACCGGGAGGCAAAGGATGTAGACGTTCTGGTAATAGTTAATTCGGGGGGGTGGGGCTGGTCTGCAATATCTCAATCCAACGAAAAGGAACTGGCGCCGGGAATAGATGGCATACTGACGGAATTAGGTAACTCGACTTTATGGATAGACTATTTCAGGACTGATAGAAACTTTTTCGGGGCCATCGGTGAGACTATGATGGCACTTAGTACCAATCCATCGAGAGGATATGAACTGGCGTCAAGAACGCAGTTTTTAACGGACAGCCTGCCGCATCTAAAAGTAATACTGCTGGGTATCAGTAACGGCTGTACCATATGCTCGGGAGCTATGCCGCTTCTGGCAGAGAATGAACAGGTTTACAGTATTCAGCTGGGACCCCCGGTATGGAACAATAACAGCCATATGGAAAGAGTATTGCTGCTCCGAACCAACGGCACCATTCCGGATTCATTCAGCCATGGAGATATGCTCACGATTCTGCGGGCAAACCTTCAATCTGCTTTCGGTATTTCGCAGCAGTATGAGGGTGATATTCTTTTATATATCGGTGCGCCCGGTCATGACTACGATTGGAAATACGACTGGCTGAAATTACAGATTAACAATTATTTAACCGAGTATTTCAAAGCAAATTGAGATATAATATCTATAACAGATTATTGGAGGAAGGTTTATTATGGCAGAAAAACTGGTACTGGCTTATAGCGGCGGATTGGACACATCGGTTGCAGTAAGATGGCTGCAGGAAGAATACGGGTATGATGTAATCGCCGTTACCATAGATGTGGGCAACGAAAAGGATTTTACGCTTATTAAAGAAAAGGCAATAAAAGTGGGAGCGATTAAATCTCTGGTAATAGATGCCAGAGAAGAATTTGTTAACGATTACATCTTCCCTGCCTTAAAAGCCAATGCGCTTTACGAAGAGTGCTACCCGCTGGCTACCGCGCTGGCGCGACCTTTGATTGCGAAAATACTGGTAGATATAGCACGTGCTGAAGGAGCAAAAGCAATCGCACACGGATGCACCGGTAAAGGCAACGACCAGGTCAGGTTCGATGTCGGAGTTAATTCACTTGCCCCCGATTTGAAGATTGTTGCTCCCGCCCGCGAATGGGGAATGACCCGCGAAGAGCTGATTCAATATGCGGCAAAATACGGGATTCCGCTGCCTATAACCTCGAAAAGCCCCTACTCTATAGACGAAAACCTGTGGGGCAAGAGCACCGAGTGCGGCGTTCTGGAAGACCCCTGGAACGAGCCACCGGACGATGCCTACGTCTGGGCTAAGGCTATTAAGGATACTCCAGATGAAGCGAAGTACATCGAAATAAGTTTTGAAAAAGGTTTACCCGTTTCCGTTGACGGCAATAAAATGGACGGAATAACGATGATAAAGTTCTTAAACGAAATCGGCGGAGATTATGGAGTCGGCAGAATAGATATGGTAGAAAACCGGCTGGTTGGTATAAAATCGAGGGAAACCTACGAAGCCCCCGCCGCAAATATTCTTATTGCGGCGCATAAATCGCTTGAGACGCTTGCGTTATCTAAAAACCAATATCGCTTCAAGCAAATGGTTTCACACGAATTTTCCAATCTTGTATATGAGGGATTATGGTTTAGCGGCCATCGCGAAGACCTTTCTGCTTATATAGAAAGCACGCAGAGATTTGTTACCGGAGATGTGCGCCTTAAACTTCACAAAGGTAATTGCGTTGTAGTGGGACGCCGGTCGCCTTATTCTTTATACAGCCATGAATTGGCTACATATGCCGAAGGAGATGAATTCGACCAGTCATCGGCTGTCGGATTTATTAAGCTGTGGGGTTTGCCTGCCAAAATACAGGGGCAGATTCAAAAAGAGAAATAAATATGTGTCTTTGATATGCTCATCTTGAGCCTGTCAAAGAAGAGTGGGCCCGAGATACTGTTACCGAATATGATGGGATTATAAAAAAAGCGAGGTATAACTAAAATGAGCCATATAAGAAGCCGTTTCGATAAACCACCCGACGAACTGGTGATAAAATATACCTCATCGCTCCACTACGACTGGCGCCTCTATAGCTATGATATCAGGGGCAGCATTGCCCATGCACGCATGCTCGCCAAACAAAGTATTATAACCACAGAAGAAGAGCATAATATCGAACAGGGACTTGCAGAAATTGCCGAGGATATAGAAAAAGGCCAGTTTAATTTTAAGCCGGAACAGGAAGATATCCATATGGCTGTTGAGGCGCGTTTGTTCGAAATTATCGGCGATGTGGCAGGTAAACTGCATACCGGACGCTCGCGAAACGACCAGGTGGCGCTGGATTTCAGGCTTTACATTAAAGAGGCCATTTCCGAAACTCTTACCGGTATCAGAATGATACAGAATACTCTGATAAAAATTGCCGAGGATAATAAAACTGTAATAATGCCGGGCTATACTCATTTACAGTTGGCTCAGCCGGTACTGCTTGCCCATCACCTGCTGGCATATTTTGAAATGCTGGAGCGCGATTACGGGCGCTTCAAAGACTGTTATAAACGGGCAGACGTTTTGCCGCTGGGAAGCGGCTCTTTAGCCGGTGTTACCTTCAATACCGACCGCGAGTTCTTAGCTGAAGAGCTCGGATTTTCCGAAGTCAGCCAAAACAGTATGGACGCAGTTTCAGACCGGGATTTTGCCATCGAATACATTTCCGCCGCCGGTATTTGTATGATGCACCTTTCAAGGTTAGCGGAGGAAATCATTCTGTGGTCTTCGGCAGAGTTCAAGTTCATCGAGCTGGATGATGCCTACTCGACCGGTTCAAGCCTGATGCCGCAGAAGAAAAACCCGGATGTTGCCGAACTGGGAAGAGGTAAAACGGGGCGCGTTTACGGGAATCTGATGGCGATGCTGACAACAATGAAAGGATTGCCGCTTACTTATAATCGTGATTTACAGGAAGATAAAGAAAGGGTATTCGATACGGTAGATACACTTGTGCCCAGCCTCAAGGTATTCGCAGGTATGCTGGATACTTTGAAATTCAAACCGGAAAACATGAAAAATGCCTTAGACCGCGGATTTATACTGGCAACAGACCTTGCCGATTATCTGGTTTGCAGGGGCGAGGCTTTCCGCAATGCTCACGGCATTATAGCCAAACTGGTAAGCTATGCCGTTAAAAACAATAAGACACTCGATGAATTGAGTCTTGATGAATACCGGCAATTTTCTCCGCTTTTTGATACTGATATAAAAAATATAACGGTGGAATCATCGGTTGCGGCGCGCAATGTCATCGGGGGTACATCCCCCGAGCAAGTGGACAAAGCCTTAAAAAGAGCAAAAGAAATAGCCTGTAACTCGTAAAGATTACAGGCTGACTATTAACAATTGATACTAATTATTCGGCAGACTGGGCTAACTTATTCTGAGTACGCAGGCATCTGGTACAAATGTTAACACGCATTGCCTTACCATCCACCACCGCCCTGATTTTATGGATATTCGGCATCGATTGCTTCCTGGTATGTCTTTTAGAATGGCTGACGTTATTACCGAACATCATCCTTTTTTCGCATATATCACACTTCATTTAATAAGTTCACTCCTTTGACTGTCTATAAGGAATTGTTGTACAATTCGTTCTGCTATATTAGCATAAATAGCGTAACCTTACAAGAATAATTCAAACAGCACCTTTACAAGGATGGTAATACAAAGATATGAAGCAAACGGATAATATCGGCGGACAGCAATTCCTCGAAATGTTCGCCGCCGCTACCGATTGGCTGGAGAAAAGCGCCCCCGATATCGATGCACTCAACGTTTTTCCTGTTCCTGACGGAGATACCGGTACCAATATGTTACTGACAATGAAATCCACTATTGAACATGGATTTCAAAATGAGAATGACAATGCATCCTCAGTGGCACTTTCGATGGCCAACGGTGCATTAATGGGTGCCCGCGGAAACAGCGGTGTCATCCTCTCACAATTCTGGGCCGGTCTTGCACAGGGTTTGGATAATAAGGAATCTATTGACGGCAGGGATTTTGCTGCCGCGCTGGAGAAAGCCTCTGTTGTCGCTTACAAGGGTGTCAGCAACCCGGTAGAAGGCACAATGCTTACAGTATTAAAAGACGCCTCTAAATCTGCCTCGCTGACAGCGGCTAACGGAAAGGGAGACCTGCTTTCCGTTTTGGAATCCACGGTATCCGCTGCCAGTGAATCGGTCGCCAATACTCCCACTCTTTTGCCTGTACTTAGGGAAGCGGGAGTAGTTGATTCCGGCGGGCAGGGTCTTTTTACGATACTGGATGGCGCACTGCGTTACCTGAGAGGCGAATCCGAACTGATGCAATTCAGAAAACCGCAGATAATCGCCAGCAATGTTGCCACAACACCCATAACCATCGTATCCCACGCAAAGACGGAACACGAGGACGAAATCCCCTTCGGATACTGCACAGAGTTTTTGTTAAAAGGTAAGGACCTCGACCCCGAAAAGATAAAAAAGCATTTGTTGAAGAAAGGGCAATCGCTGATTGTCGTCGGTGACGATACTACCGTCAGAGTCCATATTCATACATTGGACCCCGGTGAAATTTTCAGCTATGCCACTTCTATGGGAACTATCCACAGTGTCAGCGCCAGGAATATGGACGAGCAACATCAGGATTACCTCGAAAAACAAAAAAACCGTGCTGTTCCGGTAAAAACATCTATTGTTTCAATAGCTGCCGGCGAGGGATTGGCAAAAGTATTTGCGAGCCTGGGAGTGGCCGCGGTTGTTGCCGGCGGGCAAACGATGAACCCCAGCACCAAGGATATTCTGATGGGAGTAGAACGCGCCCCTTCAGATAATGTTATCATTCTTCCCAATAACAAAAATATCGTACTTGCGGCACAACAGGTTCCGGCTTTAACCGAGAAAAACATCTGTGTAATTCCTACGGTAAATGTACCTCAGGGAGTGGCAGCTCTGCTGGCTTATGACTATGAAGCGGATATGGAAACAAACTGCGAAATTATGGCAGAAGCCACAAAAGCGGTTTCATCGATTGAAGTAACGCATTCCGTACGTTCATGCAAAATCGGCGGGCTCGATATCAAAAAGAAACAGGCAATCGGACTGCTTAACGGCGCTATAGTAGCAGTACAGGATGCCGCCAAAGATGTTCTGTATGATGTCTTAGAAAAAGCTCCTCTGGACAAAGCAGAAATAATTACTGTTTACTACGGAGAGGATACAGAAGAAACGGAAGCGGAGATATGCGGCAACGAAATCAGAGAGAAATATCCCCATCTGCAGGTTGAAGTAGTTAACGGCGGACAACCACACTATAATTATATTGTATCAATAGAATAATCGGACAAGGAGTATACCCGTAATGACAGTTAAGATTGTCACAGATACTCTATCCGACATTCCCGATGACGTAGCCAATAAACTGGGGATCACACTGATTCCTTTAACAGTATCATTCGGGCATGAGTCATTTCTTGACCGGATAGAGATTACCTCCGAAGAGTTCTATGAAAGACTGGTTCGTGAGGAAACTATTCCTACCACAACACAGCCATCCCCGCTTACTTTTGCCAATGCTTATAAAAATCTGGCAGAAGAAAGTGATGAAATACTGGTAATTACACTATCCGGTAAGCTGAGCGGTACATATCAATCGGCGCTTAACGCCAAAAACTCGGTGAACGGTATTTGCCGCATAGAGGTAATGGATTCACAAAAAATAATTATGAGTTTCGGACTGGCGGTAATAGCGGCAGCCAAGATGGCCAATGCAGGAGCCGGAATCGATGAAATAATCACCCGGACAAACGCAAGGCTGGAAAACTCACAACTGGTGGCTTACTTCGATACCCTTAAGTACTTGGCAAAGGGAGGACGCGTCGGTAAAGCGCAGGGTTTTGTCGGTTCCCTGCTTTCCGTTAAACCGATACTTACCATTAAAGACGGTGAGATGGCACCGCTTACCAGAGTAAGGTCTAAAGCTGCCGGAATCGACTACCTTTGCAATGCAGTGGCAGCGACTGATAATATTGAGAGTGTAGGGGTAGAGTATTGTACTACTCCCGAAGATGCCGAACTTTTAATTGAACGTATTAGCTCAATTGTTCCGAGGGAGAATATCTATAAATCTATCGTATGCCCGGTCGTTGGCACATATTCCGGACCGGGAGGGCTTGCGGTTTCCATAATGCAAAAACCCTTATAAATTAGGAGGAAACTATGACAGTAAAAATTGTCACGGATAGCACATCGGATCTCCCTCAGGAGTTAATAGAAGAATTTGGAATTACTGTCGTCCCTGCATATGTCCAGTTCGGAGGGAAAACGTACCGCGACGGAGTTGATATCAGCCAGGATGAAATCTACCATAAAATGGTTAACGATAACATTATAATAAAAACCTCCCAGCCCCCGCCCGGAGATTTTATTGCCGTATATAAGAAACTTCTTGAAGAAGCGAACGAAATAATTTCTCTGCAGGTAACCAGCAAATTGAGCGGAATCTATAACTCAGCGGTACAGGCTAAAGAAATGATAGGCGCCGGAAAACGTATCGAAGTGGTTGATTCGATGTCAACTTCCATGGGATTAGGACTGACTACTCTCTCTGCAGCCCGTATGGCTCAAGCCGGAGATGGAATGATTGAAATCATGGAGGAAATAAAATCTTCCCTGGCGCGTACTCATTTATGGGGAATATTCGATACCCTGAAATATCTTTTACTGGGAGGACGTATCGGTAAAGCCAAAGCCTTACTGGGTGGAATGTTGAGGGTAAAACCAATGCTAACCATGTCTAACGGGGAATTGCAGCCAACCGGTCTGGCTCGCAGCCGCAGTAAAGGATTGGATAAACTCTTCGAGCACGTAAAAAACTATCTTAATATTCAGGATGTTGCCATTGTTCACAGCACTACCCCTGAGGATGCACAATCACTTAAAGAGCGTATCGGCACAATTTTCGATAAGAATAATATCCATATTTCCAGATTGGGACCGGCGCTGGGCGTTCACGGCGGACCCGGCACGCTGATTCTGACTTTGAGAGAAAAGGTCAGCGACTTAACCGAGAAAGGTGAAACAGAAAAGAAACGGACTATATCACTGCCGTCCTTCCCGTCTGTACATCTGCCGAAAATGAAGTTTGCTTCCCCCTGAACCGGAAAATAATACTGCAACAGATACAGGAGCCTGCTGATGGATTCAACACCGTTACGTAAGGTTCTGGAGCTTGAGCGCCAAAGGGAATTTAGCGATACTGCCGTTTTCGGCGGATTGGATAAGTTCCTGTCCCGCTGGGCAGCCAAAACCGAAGGTACAATTAATAAACCGGTTGTCCTAAAAAAGTTCAGACAACTGCAACTTGATAAAACAGGCTATTCACAACTCGATAAAGAGCAGCGTAAAGCTAAAATTGAAGAGATAATATCAGCTATTGACGAAATCGAAGCTGCGATAACGAAGAAACCCCCAAGAGCTACTGTTGCCTCTGCTGTGCCTGTTGCCAAACCAAAAAAGAAGCCGGTTCTAAAAACAGCTCAAGGTGCAAATCTGGATGCTTCCATAACAACCATAAAAGGAATCAGCGCTGCTGTTGCCGCAAAATTCAACAAACTGGGAGCTGAAACCGTAAGAGATTTACTTTATTACTTCCCGCACCGCCACCTCGATTACAGCCGGCGAAAAACCATTTCAGAGCTTGTCGAAGGTATTGAAGAAACAATTATTGCCAATGTCTGGCAGGTACGCGAAGTCAGGCTTGGCAACCGGCGCAGTACCGAAGCGATTGTCGGTGATGAAACGGGCAATGTCCGGGTAGTGTGGTTTAATAATCCTTATATCGTAAAACAACTCTCCACCAATCAGCAGATAGTAATCAGCGGACGCATAAGCATTTTCAAAGACCAGCCGGTATTTGAATCTCCGGAATGGGAAATTCTGGAAGATAAGGAACTGGTTCATACCGGAAGACTGGTTCCTCTCTATCCGTTAACAAAAGGTCTTTATCCGCGTACTGTCAGGAAAATGATGAAAGGAGTTATCGACCGCTGGGCACCGGAAATAAAGGAATTCCTGCCCGAACTATTAAGGACACGCTGTAAACTGCTGGATTTACCCCAGGCTATCTCCCAGGCACATTTCCCTGACAGTGTCGATTTGAAAGACAGAGCCAGAATCAGGCTGGCATTCGACGAATTGTTTTTACTGCAACTAGGGGTTCTGAGAAGAAAGCATCACTGGCAGGTCAGCCAGCCTGCCAACCCCTTCAAAATAAACACGACGATGATGGATAAATGGATAAAAACCCTGCCGTTCGAGTTGACCGGTGCCCAAAATAGGGTAACGACAGAAATATTGGAAGACCTTAAGAAGTCCAACCCGATGTCAAGGTTACTGCAGGGGGAAGTCGGCAGCGGCAAAACTGTCGTGGCTGTGGCCACTCTGATTTCCGCGGTTGACAATGATTTTCAGGGAGCCTTTATGGCGCCTACCGAAATCCTCGCCGAACAACACTTCACCAGCGTTTGCAATTTGCTGGCAATCGCAGGTAAGACAGTCGTGCAGGAGGATTACCTGCGTACATACAGTGGTATTACAGGGAAGCCTGTTACCGTTGCGCTTTTGATCGGTGATATTAAAGGAAAAAGAAAACAGGAATTACAGAAAGCAATAGCTTCCGGGGATATTGATATTATTATCGGAACGCATGCCTTGATACAAAAGGACGTTTCATTCAAAGCGCTTGGTTTGGTGATTGTCGATGAGCAGCACCGCTTCGGTGTGGCACAGCGCTCTGCATTACGGCAAAAGGGCTTCAGCCCTCACCTTCTGGTAATGACCGCCACCCCCATCCCGCGCACACTGGCACTGACCTTATACGGCGACCTCGACCTTTCGGTTATAGACCAACTGCCTCCCGGCAGACAAACTATTAAAACCAAGTGGCTTACACCGCAGCAAAGAGAAAAGGCTTACAATTTTATTCGAAAACAGGTAGCGGAAGGAAGGCAGGCTTTCATCATTTGCCCGCTTATTGACGAATCTGAAGCCGTACAGGCACGCGCCGCCATCGGCGAATTCAAATATCTGTCGGCTGAGGTATTTCCAAGTTTAAGACTGGGGCTTCTGCACGGACGTATGTCTTCGGCTGATAAAGATGATGTTATGTCACGTTTCCGCAACGGGGAACTTGATGTACTTGTTTCTACACCGGTTGTCGAAGTAGGCGTTGATATTCCCAATGCCACGGTAATGCTGATTGAAAGCGCCGACCGTTTCGGGCTTTCACAGTTGCACCAGTTCAGGGGAAGAGTGGGGCGTGGAAAAGAGCAGAGCTACTGTATGCTACTGGCTGAAAATCCCTCTGAAATAGCGACAAACCGCTTGGAAATCATAGAGAAAGTACAGGATGGTTTTCTGCTGGCGGAAGAAGACCTGAAATTGAGAGGACCCGGCGAATTCTTCGGCACCCGTCAAAGCGGCATCCCCGACCTTAGAATGGCGCGCATATCCGATACAGCTCTGCTTGAAATGGCGCGTCGGGAAGCAACTCTACTCTTCGAAAAAGACCCCGCACTGGAGAATGCGGCGCATAAATTACTTTCTGATGAGATTGCGCGTGTTTGGATAAAAAAAGATATCGGCGAACAAAGCTGATACAGGCTTCCCTTGGGGGAAGCTGTCGAGCGGGAAGAGCGAGACTGATGAGGGATAATATTATGCGACTTACATTCGACATCCTGAATACCTGAAAGCCATCTCTCCCTATATTAGGCTCTGAATATAAAAAACCTTAAGTTGTTTTTAATCTAAAAAATAGATAAGATATATATATGTAATATTAATAATGGAGGAGAAAAAAATGTTATCACAAATACCCATTGATTTGGCTAAAGTAGACAGAAAGGATATTGACAAGGAAATATTAAGAGCAGCGGTAATTGCCGAGCTTGATGCCATCAATCTGTATGAACAAATGGCAAATCTTGCAGAGGATAAAAACCTCAAAACAGTTCTGTTAGATATTGCCAGGGAAGAAAAAACCCATGTCGGCGAATTCCAGGCTCTTTTATTAATGCATGATAAAGAACTGGAAGAAGAAATGGAAAACGGCAAGGAAGAAATAGAGGAATTATTCGAGAAATAGAGTATCCGCACTTGCGGTGAATTGGTTTTCCTTAACTTAATAAAATTATTTATATAATGGTGCGTTGTGTTATAATGCACCATTATATAGCTTTAAACGGGGGATATCTTGAGCGAAATTTTAGCTGTTAAACAGAGTATAATCGAATCGATAAAACAGGCGGTCGTAGAAGCACAAAAGGCAGGTAAGCTGCCCGAAGTGCCGCTACCCGATGTATCTATCGAGCATCCGCAAAAAGCCGAGCACGGAGATTATGCTACCAGCCTTCCTTTGAAACTGGCTCGCTCAACCGGCTTAAACCCGCTCAATATAGCAAAAATTATCGCTTCTTCTCTGGATAAAGGAGAAGAAATATCCGATGTCAGTATTGCCCCGCCCGGCTTTATCAACTTTACATTATCACCTGATTGGCTGGCAGAGCAGGTTGACAGTATTCTTACAAAAGAACAATCCTATGGCAATATCGACAACGGTAACGGCAAAAAGATACAGATAGAATTTGTCAGCGCCAATCCTACCGGCCCGTTGCATGTCGGACACGGAAGGGGCGCCGTTCTGGGAAGCGCATTGGCAAACGTTCTTGATGCCGCCGGGTTTAAAGTGCAAAAAGAATACTATGTCAACGATGGCGGTAACCAGATTATCTCCTTCTATCGTTCACTGTATAGCCGTTACCGGCAATCGCTCGGCATCGACAGTGAAATGCCGGCAGAAGGATATTTCGGTTCATATATAACAGAACTTGCCAAAGAGTTAACCGATGAACACGGCGACAAATTCTTAAAAATGTCTCCCGAAGAAGGCGAAAGTAAACTCGGCAAACTGGGGCTGGATAAAATGCTGGCACAGATAAAGGATTCGCTTGAATCACTCCGGGTTTATTTTGATAGCTGGTTTAGTGAAAGCAGCCTTTATGAAGACGGGCAGTATGAAAAGGTAATGTCGCTGTTAAAACAAAGCGGATATATCGCAGAGAAAGAGTCTGCTGTCTGGTTTGTTTCCACCGCTCTCGGAGAGGATAAAGACAACGTGGTCATCCGCAGTGACGGCACGGCAACCTATTTTGCCACCGACATCGCCTATCACTATAACAAGTTCATTGAGCGCGGGTTCGATAAAGTTATCGATATCTGGGGTGCCGACCACCAGGGGCATGTTTCCCGAATGGAAGCTGTTGTCGGTGCGCTGGGAATCGACCCGAAACGATTAAAGGTCATTATTTCACAGATGATTACCTTAAAACGCGGCGGAGAACTGGTGAAATTATCCAAGCGCAGCGGCGATATGATATCTCTCTCCGAAGTTATAGAGGAAGTCGGTGTAGATGCCTGTCGTTTCTTCTTCCTGTGCCGTTCCGCCGACAGCCAGATGGATTTCGACCTTGAACTGGCAAAGAAAGAGTCGCAGGATAACCCTGTATACTATATCCAGTACGCCTATGCCCGCATCTCCAGCATACTCCGTTTGGCTGAAGAAAAAGGCATCAATTATGAAGACGGTGATGTTTCACTGCTTAACGATGAATCCGAACTGACACTGATTCGCAGGATGCTGCTTTTACCCGAGATTATAGAGATGATATCAAATACCTTGGAGCCGCATCACCTGACCTACTATGCACAGGACCTTGCCACGGTTTTCCACAGTTTTTACAAGCAGTGCCGCGTTGTAACGGATGAAATTGAAATTACTAAAGCGAGGCTGAAACTGGTTGCCTCAGCCAGAATAGTGCTGGACAGGACACTCAGCCTGATGGGTATGTCGGCGCCGGAAAAAATGTAGCCCCTGTTTATACTACGAGGCAGGTTACCGTGCGGGATATTCCGTCAATTGTATGAATCTGGGCTGTGATAATATCCCCTACTTCGTTCAAGGTATCTGCTTCGACTACGGCGATGACATCATAAGGACCTGTAACCGTATCGACCGATTCTATACCTTCCATTTTTCTCAAAGAGGTTACAACAGCCTTGGTTTTACCGACCGCAGTTTCCACCAATACATAAGCCCTTGCTTTCATTGGATTCCCCCTTATAAACGATGATTTGATTATAGATTGGGGTATTACAGCTGTCAAATAGGTATAAAGAGATTTTCGAAAATTGTCATCCTGAATCCCGACAATCTTAAGGACGTGTTCTCTCCCTTTCGAAAAGGAAGATTAAGAGGGATTTTAATGTAATTCGATATTCATCGCCGTCTCCTTCGACAAGCTCAGGACGAACGGCTTGTTTACATGTCATACTGAGTTCGTGGTGGTCGAACGAAGTATCTGGGGCAGGGAGGTTAATACGGCGTTCTCATCTGTTACCGCAGATACCTTTGTGCTGCTTCTCCCCACTACCCCGGATTCTTCAATCACCCCTTGTGATCTCAGAATGACATTTGGTTTGTTGCTCTTTACTACAATGCAACCCACACCCTGTCATTCTGAACGTAGTGAAGGATCTAATACCTACCAATCAAGACTGAGGTCTCGCCATTCGGGATTAGACGATTCTATCAGCGATATTTTTTTAGCTCTCGTCCAGCCTTTTATCTGCTTTTCGCGAGTAATTGCGGCGACGACGTCGCTGGTGCATTCAATATATACCAGATAATCAATGTTGTACCTTTTCGTAAAACCCGGTACCAGCTTTTCTTTATGTTCATAAACCCTGCGATAGAGATTATTGGTTACACCCGTATAGAGAGTGCGCTTGCCGTTGGTCATTATATAAACGTAGTACTCTGACATATTTTAAAACCATGTTTTCGATGCGTCCTGTCACCCTGTACGGAGTGAAGGGTATAAGACGATTCGATGAGCCTTAGATTCTTCGCCAAGGCTCAGAATGACTTTTATA
>LSQX01374422.1_pt1 | contig 14794 bp, 8 predicted proteins | sample 654561 | NCBI WGS metagenome assembly LSQX01 (sample SAMN04489861, study PRJNA283612) | anaerobic digester metagenome | isolation source: 4 biogas reactors fed with cattle manure at either 37C or 55C with and... | place: Denmark: Kongens Lyngby | collected 2014
CCCGCGACGTCGTCGGTCTTCTTGGCGACTTCCTTGACCAGCTCGGCGCCGATCTTCTCGTACGGCTCCTCCAGCTCGATCTCCTTGGCGATCGAAACACCGTCGTTGGTGATCGTGGGGGCGCCCCACTTCTTTTCCAGGACGACGTTGCGGCCCTTCGGGCCCAGGGTGACCTTCACCGCGTCAGCGAGGATGTTCATGCCCCGCTCGAGCCCGCGGCGAGCCTCGATGTTGAACTCAATCAGTTTTGCCATGTGCTTCGGGAGTCCTCCCGCATCAGGGGTTGTCAATGTCAGATGCGTCAAGACGATGCCCGCGACGGACGGCACCACGGCGTACCCTTTTTCCGGCACTCCCCGGCGCCTCACCGGACTTGACGGTGGCACTCAACAAGCGAGAGTGCCAAGACCATGTTTAGCACTCTACCCACCCGAGTGCAAACGTTCCCTGTCGGATAAGCCCCGACTCGGTCCACACTGGAGCATGGCCTCTCGCTATCTGCTCCGCTGGATCGGGAATTGGTGCAACCTCTCCACCCCGGCAGGGCTCCTGCTTGCGCGGCTCACCCGCAGCCCGGTACGCCCCGCTCCCCGCGGGCTCGTCCTCGCGGAGGGCTATCGCCCCCGGTTTCCGCTCGCCGGCGCGTTCACCGTCGGCAATGTGATCTTCCTCCGCAAGCGGTCCCACGAGGTCAGCACCGACCTGCTCGACCACGAGGACGCCCATGCCTGGCAATACCTGGCCACCGGGCCGCTGTTCCTTCCCCTGTACGCCCTCGCGATGGCCTGGTCCTGGGTCCGCAGTGGCGACCGGGCGGCGTACAACATCTTCGAACGCCGCGCCGGACTGGCTCGCGGCGGCTATCACACCGACCGGCCACTGCGCCCCTTCTGGAGTCGATCATGACGTTCGCCCGCCGCAAGCTGCTGGTCGGCGCCCTCGGTGCAGCCCTCGGCGCCCTCACCGGCTGCGTCGACAACCGCCGGGAATCCTTCGAGGAGTGGCTGCGCTCCCGGCCGTGGGTGGCCACGGTCGAGCGGGTCCAGGCACTGGGCGGTCCCGTTCCACTCCCCGGTCCCGCCGCCTTGTCGGCGCGCGTGGACTGCGTGCCCGGCACGGATCGTGCAGCGCTGAATGGGATCCGGGCGGAGCTTGAGGAGTACGCGACCGCGAACGCTCGTCACGTCCAGAGCCTGCTGGTCCATCTCGACCATGATGTCGGGCTGCAGGCGGTCAGCGGCACGCCCGCCACCAACGACGGGCTGTTCCGGCTCCTGGACCTCGCCCTGGGCGACCCCCGTGCGGAGCGCATCGAGATCGAGTCGGACACGGGTGTGACCTTGCGGGTGCAGGTGGCGGCGGTGTTGGCGTACGCCGAAAAGCTCACCTCCGCCGACCCCGGCGACATGCGGGCGACGATCCTGGTGCGGGACGCCGGTGACACGGCATCGATCACCACCGCGTTCGGCCACGCCGCCGGGGTCCGCGGTCTCGCAGAGGTGGTGGAGGCGGGGCGGCAACGCGCGGAGGTGGCTGGGTTCGCGGGCAACACCGTCACCGAGCCACCGCGGCTGACCGTGACCTTGGCCCACCGCGATCCCCTTGCCCGGACATTCCGGGACCTGCGCGCCCAATGGCCCGAAGCCGATCTCGATCTGACTGTCGCGGGGGATCGTCTGGGCCTGCGCGGTCCGGAGTCCGTCATCGACCGACTCCCCGCAGCGACGCAGGTGATGGCCGCCGGGGAGTTCTCCTGGCTGCTCGTCCATGACACGACCGACCGGACGGGCAGGGTCACCCTGTCGGGCACCGTCGACGACGCGACGAGGATTGCCGCGGCCGGCCGGGCGATCGGCGACCACCCGGAGGCCACCGGGGACGGCTCAGCCACATTGGGGTTGGAACCGGGCGTCCGGCTGCATGGGACCACCGCCGAGATCGCCGCCCAGAGCGGCCCGACCCAGGCAGTCATGACCGGTGGCGGCGCCTCGACGAGGGCCACCAGTGTCGCCGGCGTGCTCACGCTCTGGCCCGACAGCGATCCGTCTGGATTCCAGGAACGCTGTCGAGCCATGCGCGCGGCCGGCTGGCCGGGAACACTGAGCCTCCAGGTGCAGGCATCCCCGTTCACGGTCGCCTATGAGTCAACCGACCGGGGGCGGGCCCGCAATGTGGAAGTGATCCGGGACCTGGGTCGGGAGGACACCGGCGCGACCGCGTGGATCAGTGCCTGGGATGCCACGGCCGGCGAATGACGCTCAGAGGCCCACTCTCTCGCGGCTTGCCCGCTCCTGGGTCCGGAACTGCTGGAAGCGCGGCAGGAACTTCTCCCAGTCGATCGCGTGGCCGTCGATCTCGGGTCCGTCGATGCAGGCGTGCTTGCGGACGAGCTTGCCGTCCTCGACCACCGGGACCATGCAGGCACCGCACATGCCCGTGGCATCGACCATGATCGAGTTGAGGCTCGCCACGGTCTTCACCCCATAGCCGCGCGTCAGGTTGCAGACCGCCTCCATCATCCGCGGCGGGCCGATCGTCACGACCTCAGCGACCCGGGCCACGTCGGCGTCCAGCATCTGGAGCAGCGGGCCGGTGACCATGCCGGACCGGCCGAAGGTGCCGTCGTCGGAGGTGAACACGAGGTCCACCCGGTCCCCGAACCGCTCCTTCAGCGTCTGCAGGCGGGCGCCCTCGCCGTGCCAGAACAACCACTTCGCCGACCGGACGCCGACGATCAGCGTGACTCGGTTGCCCAGCTCGAGGTGGGCGCGCGCGATCGGGTACACCGGCGGCAGACCCACACCACCGGCGGTGAACACCACGGTCCGGTCCTCGGCGTGCTCGTGCAGAACACTCGGCAGACCCAACGGCCCGGCAACGCCTTCGAAGGTGTCACCCACGCCCATCGCGTTCATCCTGATCGTGGACGTGCCCATCGCCTGGATGACCAGTGTGATCGTCCCGGCCTCGTCGTCCCAGTCGGCGAGCGTCAGCGGGATCAGCTCTCCCTTCGGTTCGGCCAGCACCCGCACGAACTGTCCGGCACGGGCGGATCCGGCGATGACCGGGGCGTACACCTCGAACTCGACAATTCCGTCCGCGAGCACGGTCTTGGCGACGATGCGGGGCCGGGTGGCCGCGAGATTGGTGTAGCGGCGGGCGCGATGCACGCGGTCCACGATCTCGGCCGCCGACAGGGACGCCGCCAGCACGGCCATCTCACGAGCGGCCACCTGGCCGTCACCGGCGGCCCGGATGGCGGTCGAGCCGCCACGGGCCGCGTCACCACCGGAATAGATGCCGTCCAGCGAGGTGGCCTGCGACCCCTCGCGCACCTCGATCGCGCCCCGCTTCGTGACCGCCAGATCGGGCTGCGAATCACGGATGATCGGGTTGGACCCGTTGCCCAGCGCCATGACCACCAGGTCGGCGTCGAGGACCACGGACTCCCCGGTCGGCACCGGCGAACGACGACCCGAGTCGTCCGGTTCACCGAGCTCCATGACCGCGCAGCGCGCGGCCTTGACGAAATGGGTGTGGTCATCGCCGTGGAATTCGGTCGGGCCCAGCAGCGTACGGAGCTTCACTCCCTCCTCCAAGGCGTGATCCAGCTCCTCGACCCGGCAGGGCATGGCGTCCTGGGTGCGGCGATAGACGATCGTCACGTCCCCACCCAGGCGGTACGCCGTGCGGGCCGCGTCCATGGCGGTATTGCCGCCACCGATGACCAGGACCTGCTTGCCCTCGACCTCGGGCAGCGGCGTCTCGTATTCCTCGGAGAGCCCCTGCATGAGGTTGACACGGGTGAGGAATTCGTTGGCGCTCATCACGTTGAGCAGATGTTCCCCCGGCACGCCCATGAACTGGGGCAGGCCGGCACCGGTGCCCACGAACACCCGGGCGAACCCGGCGGCGCGCAGATCGTCGAGACTGGCGGTCTTGCCGACCACGAAGTTCCGCACGAACCGGCCGCCGAGCATCGTGATCTTGCCGACCACATCGTCGATCAGCTCGTTGGGCAAACGGAACTCGGGGATGCCATAGCGCAGCACCCCGCCCAGATCGTGGAAGGCCTCGAACACCGTCACCGGGAAGCCGTCGGCTGCCAGCAGGAACGCGTTGATCAGGCCCGCCGGACCCGAACCCACTATGGCGATCGGTGGTTTGGCGGCGGTCGTCCACGGGTCGGGGCGGCCGGCGTACCGACGCTCGATCTCCTCGGGCGTCACCTTCTTCTCCCGCTGCGGCAGGAACCATTCGAGTTGCCCGATCTCGATCGGACGGCTCTGGTGCGCGCAAACCCCTTGGCACTGGAGCTCCTGGGGGCAGACGCGGCCGGTCACATTGGGCAGCGGGTTGCACGACTCGAGCAGAGCGAGTGCATCGGCGTACTTGCCCTGACCGATCAGGTTGAGCAGTGCCGGGATGTGGATCTGCACCGGGCAGCCGCCCTTGCGTTGCCCGGTCGCCAGCAGCTCACCCAGTTCGCAGGGGCTCTCGGCGCACTGCTTGTCGCGCAGCGCCTCCAGCCACACGAACATGTCGACCTCGCGCTGGGAATAGCCCAGGCCCAGATAGCCGAGATAGCCGGTGTTCACCAGACGGAAGTCCCGGTTGCGTTGCTCGGGTGGCCGGATGTACGGAGTGATGTTGTTGCCCGCCGGCCAGCCCTGCGACAGGCCCGCGAACATCGGATAACGCTCGGACAGATGCGCATCCAGACCGGTGATGAACTTGCGCTTCAGCCGCAGCGGAGCGTTCCAGAGGAACCGCATGACGACCCGGCTGGCATCGTCATCGCGCAGCAGCACTTCCCAGAGTTTCCGGGTGAACTCGGCCGACAGCTCGTCGGCCGCGAACGCGGCAGCCACCTGTTGCACACCGTCGGCGATGAACAACGGGCGGAACTGCGCCGGGTCGGTCTCCAGTTGGCGCCTGAGGACAGCCAACTGTGCTGCGAAGGCCGACGGATCGGGGGCCAGTGACACGTCGGTGCTCATCGGATGATCTCGCTATCGCAATTGTCGATGACCTTCTGGATCCGGGCCATGACCTCCGGGGTCAGCGCCAGCTTCTCCAACGCTCCCGGGATCATGCGCGCGACCTGCCTGGTCCGGCCGTCGGCGACGACATCGGTCGTCTCGAACAACTCCGGCATCTCCTGATAGCAGGTCTTGCAGTCGGTGCACTGGTGGCGTTCGCTTTCCAACAGCTCCACCACGTGCTCGGCGGGCTCGGCCCGGCCCTGGGTCGCCGCGGCCAGCGCCTGGCGAGGTGCGCTCACCGGCTGCCCAAGCGGCGGCAGCGACAGTGCGGCACCGGGCCCGGACGCCGCCAACTCGCTCAGCGCGCGGGCGATGTCGTCGATCGACGACTCCCGCTGTGCCGTGGCCTGCTCGAACTGTTCCTGCAGATCCGCCATTGCCTGCGCGTGCTCGGCCCGCACCTCGGTGTCCCGCTGGCCGGCGAGGTATTGCAGCAACTCCCAGTTGCGGCGCCGGTCCTCGACCAGCTCCACCACCGGCGCAGCGCACACGATGCGGATGAGCCGCAGGTCGGCGTCGGTCGACCAGACGAACGGGACCACACCCTCCCGGTCGTCGGGATCGAGCTCGATGTAGTCGTGGATCGGCACCGCCGTGGCTTCCTCGTCGGCGCGCAGTGGCCGGAACTGCTTCGCGAACCGAACCTCACCGAGCGCGAAGTCGGCGGGCGTCAGCGGCACCGCAAGCTGGTGCATCGAACCGCCCTCCCCGACGTGGCTGATCTTGTGGGTCACCCACAGACCGGTCACCTCGGGGTTGCCGGCGAGACTGAACCGCTCGAACACGCTCTCGCCGCGGCGGGGGTCGTGGACGAACAGCGGTGACATGCGCGAGCGCACCGCGAGACGTCCGCGGTTGGCGGCCTGCTCGTCGGCGACGCCGTGCTCACCCTGGCAAGGGGTATAGACGTCGAACAGCGCCGCACCATCGGTGTAGGTCAGGAACTCGACCGCGTTCTTCAGATAGTGGGCCTGCATCGCCGGGGTCGTCTGGATCGCCAGGACGTTCGGATGGAAGCTGGCCAGCAGCGCCAGCTCCTTGCGCGACTCGGTCTTGCCCACGTGCGCCTTGCCCGCGCGCGCCAGGTCGGAGTCCTGCGCGGTGAAGGACGCGGTGGAGGCCTGCCCGCCGGTGTTGGAGTACGCCCCGGTGTTGAGGACCATCACCTTGATCGGCGTGCCCGAGGTGAGGACGCGCGACAGGGCACCGAAGCCGATGTCATAGGTCGCGCCATCGCCGCCGATCGTCAGGAAGGTCGGGAGCAGCTCGAACTCCTCCGGCGTGAACTGCTGCCACGACAGCATCCGCAACATCGTGTCGTCACGTGCCGGGCGATAGTCATCGGCAAGTTCCAGCTTCGCCACCCGCAGCGCCCGGACGGAGTCGATCACCTGCGCGGCGACGCCCTCGAACAGGCCCTTGGCCAGCGGTTGGGCGTCCTGGAACAGGCTGTTGACCCACGGGTCGTTGTACGGGTTGTACGGCATCGTCGAGGCGTACACCGACGAACAACCGGTCGAGTTGGCGATAACCGTCGCCGCGGGGCCCTCACCGGTCGGGCCGCCCTCCAGCAGGTACAGGTGCCGTTCGAGACCGGCGATCGCCACGTCCATGCGGGCCAACCGGGCAACGCGCCCACCGTCCCGGCTCGCCGTTGCCCGGTCCGCCGCCAGCGACTCCCGCTTCGCGACCATCCGGTCGAGCAGGTCGGAGGCCTCGGCCAGTTGGCGGGCCTGCCGCTTGGCGCCCAGTGCATGGCTGGTCGCCACGACCAATCGGATGGCGGTCACCTCGCCACAGCCGCGGCAGCCGCCGTGCCCGCCGGTGGACGCATAATAGGTCCGCCGGTCGAGCAGCATCCGCTTGAGGTCGCCGCCCTCCCCCAGCGCCGCGGAGTGGAAGTGCTCGGGCGTGTTCGGGGTCTCGGCGAGGAACGCGAATCGCTCTTCGAGCAGATCCCGGACGTCGGTGTCCTGCTCGGTGGCGACCAGGGCGTCCGGACCGCAGACTTCGACGCACTCGAGGCACCCCGTGCACTTCCAGGGATCGACCGTGGCGGCGAACAAGCCACCGGCACCGGAGCGCTGCTTCTCCAGCGCGTCGAAGAACGCCCTGGTGCGGGCGACCGGATAAGTGCGCAGGTGGGCCGCCAACTGGTCCAGGGCACCGATGGCGTTCCGGCCCACGACGGACGCCCCGACCTCCGCCACGATGTCGGCGAATTGACGGTCGTCCTTCTTGGTGCCCCGATAGGACGCCCGGACCGCGGCCGCGAGCGCGGGCACCGCCTCGGTGAGGGCGTTCTTCGCCTCCGGGTCGAGGGACGCGCCACGGATGCCCGTCAACAGCAAGTCGTCCAGCGCGAAGGCCGTGTTCGGGATGGCGGCGTCCGGACAGACCAGGGCGCACTCCATGCAGCCCGTGCAGAGTTCGGGCACAAAGACCGGCACGTTGCGACGGAACAGGCCCTTGTCCTTGGCAGCGGCGGTGCCGGGCGGCACGAACAGGCCCGCACCCGGCAGCACCGGCGCCTCCCCGATGGTGCCCTGACGGAAGTGTCGTCCGCTGATCAGGTCGTAGTAGCTGTAGTCGAACAGGCCGCCCGCCGAGGCGCACTGAGCAGCACAGTCGGCCATCTCGGCCGACAGGCGGACAGTGTGCAGCGGCTGTCGGGCATCGTCCAGGTCGCTGACCGCGGCGAGTTCGGCGCTGTCATAGTCCACCACCAGGGCGGCGTCCGCCCCGTCGAGCACCACGGCCATATTGGCGTCGACGATCGCGGCGCCCTTGGCACCGAACTTCTTGTCGATCTGGTCGCGGACCTTGGCCATGATCTCCTCACGAGTGGCCCCGTGGGCGACCCGGTCCACGTGGGCGGCGACGGCGCCGATGAACGCGATGCCCATCATGCGGATCTGCAGCGCGGGATCGGGGGCGTGCCGCTTGGCGACCGCGAAGGCGTCGATGACCAGGAACTTGATCTGCTTGCTGCGGATGGTGCGGCGCGCGGCGGCCGGCAGGTCACGCCACACCCGCTCGGGTGAGTGGTTCGACTGCAGGATGAACGTGCCGCCGTCCGCCAGGCCCTTCAGTGGATTGGCGTGGCTGAACACCTTGTGGTCGGGGCTGATGACGACCTCGACCTCTTCGAGCTCGGCGTTGGTCACCAGGACCGGTTCGGGGCTCAGCGTGATGTAGTAGTTCGTCGCCGCGCCCGACTTTTCCGAGCCGTACTTCGGTGCCGACTTGCTCCGCATATCCAGCACGCCGGCGAGGATGTCGGTGAGCAGTTTGCCGGTCGCGATCGTGCCATAGCCGCCCACCGAGTGGAAGCGGATGCGCAGGGCGTCGTCCGGCAGCAGCTTCGGGTTCTCCCCGATCCGCAGGGCCATCTTCTCGGTTTCCGGGTACGCCGCGCGCAGCTTGTCCTGCAGGACCTTCAGCTCGGCGTCCGGGTTCGGGTCGAAGAACTGGGTGCCGAGATAGACCAGCGGCGGCAGTTCCTGGGCGTCGAGGGCCTCGAACGCGGCCACGAGGTGGCGCGGCTGGAGGTCGTGTCCGCCGAGACCGAAGATCGCGCTGGACAGGTCGGGACGCTGCCGCAGCGCCGGGATGCCGGGGTGACGCTCGGCGTCGACATTGTCGAGGCCCTTGAAGACGGCGGCGGTGACGAACTGGGTCAGCGCCATCTGGTCGGAGCGCTCGAGCACCAGGACGGCCCTCTTGCCCTGCAACGCGGCGACGAGTTCGGCCTCGGGGAACGGCTGCAGGCACTTGATCGACACCAGGCCGGCCTTGATGCCGCGGGCGCGCAGGACCGGCAGCACCGCGCGCACATCGTCGGTGACCGAGCCGAGCGCGATCATCACGACCTCGGCGTCATCGCAGTCGTAGCTCATGATCGGGCTGTACGCGCGCCCGGTCAGGTCGGCGTACTCGGCCATCGCCCGGCGGACGAGGTGGGGGACGTCAGCCGCGAAGTGCGTGCGGTGGTCGACGGCGCCGGCCTGGAAATCGGGCTGGTTCTGCACGGGTCCGGTGAGGCCGGGGTTGTGCGGGTCGACGAACGCGGGGACGAGCTGACGGGTGCCCTTGGCATGGGCCTGGCGCCACTGCCGGCGCCACGCGCCGTGGAGATGCTCGGGGAGCCAGCCGAGGGTGGCGTCGATGCCGGCGCCGTCGGCATCCGCCTCGATCGCGTCCGCGTTGCTCTCCAGATGGGCGTTGAGCGCGGTGACATCGGCCGGGGCCAGCGTCTTGGCACGCCGGTCGAGCCACGCGGTGAGCTGGGCGACGCGGCCCTTGGCGCCGAACAGGATCTCCTGGGCGACGGTGGGGCACGCGATGCGGCCGGCGGGGTCGCCGAGGTAGTCCCGCAGCAGCTCCGGCTCCGGGAGGTACGCCTCGCTCATCATGTGGGAGGTGGAGAAGCCGTCCATGCAGTTGGCCACGGGGATCAGGCTCAACGCGGAGGTGCGATAGCTGATGGCGGCGAGGTCGGCGGCCTCCTGCGGGTTGGCACCGAACAACACGGTGTAGCCGCTCGGCAACAGCGCATAGACGTCGTCGTGGCCGGCCATGACGTTGAGCGAGTGCTTGCTCACCACGCGGGCTGCGACCTGGAGCACGAAACCACCGGTCTTCTTGCCGACGGTCACGTAGTGGCTCTCCATCGCATACAAGATGCCCTGGCTGGAGGAGGCGTTGGAGATGAACTGCCCACCCGTCAATGCGGCGCCGAGGGCACCCGACTGCGCCGAGTGCTCGCCCTCGGGCTCGAAGAAGAAGGGGTGCTTCCCGAACACATTGACCCGGCCGGCGGCCCGGGCTGCCTCGAACAGTTCGGCGATCTCGGTGGAGGGCGTGATCGGATATCCGATCACTCCACCGCACACATGCTGCATGACGTGTGCCACGGCACCGTTGCCGTTGATGACCGCGGGAATACCTGGGTGCTTCACTGCATTCATGACCCGTCCTGACACTTGTTCGTGCGGCCCGCACGACTGCTGGGCAACAGCGCGTCGGCGGGCGTGCGGGTCTACTACAGGCGATAGTAGTGGCGGCAGCCGGCTTTGTGTGGGTGTCCGCCATTACGGCGAGTCAGCGCGGGACGGGGCGTACCCCCACTGATCAGGCGGGATCGAATCCGAGTCGGCGCGCCGACCGGGCACGCTTGCGCTCCGAGCGCATCCGGCGCAGCCGCTTGACCAGCAACGGGTCGTGCTCGAGGGCGCCCGGCTCGTCGATGAGCTTGTTGAGAATCTGGTAGTAGCGCGTCGCCGACATGTCGAAGCGTTCCCGGATGCCCTGTTCCTTGGGGCCGGCGTGCTTCCACCAGTTTCGTTCGAAATCGAGGATCTCGGCATCCCGATCGCTGAGCGCGCCGGGGTGCTCGGGCTGGTGATTGCGAGCTGCGGGCATGGGCCCATCGTAGGCGGGAAACCACACGGTTGTCATTCGACGCCGATTCCGCGGGACGCCGGGCTGCTCCGGCCCGGGGTCCCCGATCCGTCCGGGGCGGCCGGTTAGCATCAGGCTCATGCAGATCCTCCACGGCATCCTCCAGGACTATGCCTGGGGCTCCACCGACGGAATCCCCGCAGTGCTGGGCACCGAGCCGACCGGTTCACCCCAGGCCGAATATTGGCTGGGCGCCCACCCCAAGGCACCCTCGGAACTCGCCGATGGCACGACCCTGGACGCGTTGCTCACCGCCCATCCGGAACAGATCGGGACCGCCAACATCAACCGCTTCGGCCCGCGGCTGCCGTTCCTGATGAAGCTCCTTTCCGCGAAACAGGCGCTGTCGCTCCAGGCTCACCCGTCCCGGGCCCAGGCCATCGAGGGGTTCGAGCGGGAGAACCGTGACGGGATCGCGATGGACGCTCCCGAGCGGGACTATCGCGATGACTGGCCCAAGCCGGAGGCGGTCGTCGCGCTCACCGAGTTCCACGGGCTGTGCGGGTTCCGTGACCCGGCGGAGACCCAGGCCCTGGCCGCCCAACTGGGCGTACCGGCGCTGGACCAGCTTTTCCAGCCTCTCGTCGAGGCCGACGGGATCGCCCGGGTCTTCCTCGAGATCCTCGGCATCGAACGGCTGGAGGACGACCTGCTGCCGGACGTGGTGGCCGCGGCCGAGAAGCATGCGGGCGACGACTCGAAGCTGGGGCGCTTCTGCGACACGATCGTCGAGCTCCAGCGGGACTATCCGGGCGACCCGGGCGTACTCGCAGCGATGCTGCTCAACCGCATCCTCCTGCAGCCCGGGGACTCGTTCTTCATGCCGGCCGGCAACCTGCACGCCTATCTCCGCGGCACCGCGCTGGAGATCATGTCGAACTCCGACAACGTGTTGCGGGGTGGGCTCACGCCGAAGCATGTGGACGTCGACGAACTGGCCCGGGTCGTCGATTTCATGCCCGGTTTCCCGGGGCTCATCGACCAGGTCGAGGTCTCACCCGGCGTGTGGCGATACCCGACCCAGGCCCTCGAGTTCGCTCTCTATCGCGTGGGCGAGGCCGACGATCAGCCCCTGCCTGCCCCCGGATCGGCGCGGATTCTGTTGGTGATCGAGGGAGAGGTACGCCTGGTCGGCGCGGAGGGCGAGTTGGTTCTCGGGCGCGGCGAGTCGGCCTTCGTGCCCGCCGATGAGGACGTGCGGGTGTCCTGCACGGGACAGGCATTCCTGGGCGGCAGCGCGCTTCCCTGAAGTCCTGCCTGTTTGTGCCCGCGGTTGGGCCACTAGGGGTACCGTGAGCATCGGATTCCAATGGAGGACCGATGATTCACCCGCAACGGCGCGATGTGACCCCACTGCCCGACCTCTTCCACACCGAGGGGAGGGTCGGCCCGGAACGGACGAGACGTCCGATCTATCTCGATCTGCTGCCCCCGTGCAATGCGGCCTGCCCGGCCGGAGAGAACATCCAGGAATGGCTCCGCCTCATCAAAGCCGGTGAGACCGAGTCGGCCTGGCGGCAGCTCACCCAGGACAATCCCTTCCCCGCCATCCACGGCCGGGTCTGCTATCACCCCTGCGAGACCTCCTGCAACCGTGTCGAGCTCGACTCGGCGGTCTCGATCCACGCTGTGGAGCGGTTCATGGGTGACAAGGCACTCGAGGAGGGCTGGTCGTTCTCGACGCCACCCAGCCCGTCGGGCCGCAGGGTCCTCGTGGTCGGCGCCGGCCCCTCCGGGCTGTCCGCGGCCTATCACCTGGCCCGCCTCGGGCACGAGGTGGAGATCCGGGACAACGGCGAGGAACCCGGCGGCATGATGCGTTATGGCATCCCCGCCTATCGCCTGCCGCGCGATGTCCTTGATGGCGAGATCGCCCGCATCCAGGCCATGGGAGTGCGGATGGTGCAGAACCACGCCGTGACCGATCTGCTGGCGGAACAGAAGGAAGGCGACTTCGACGCGGTGTTCATCGCCGTCGGCGCCCACCTGTCCCGCAAGGTCGACATCCCGGCCCAGGACGCCTCCAAGATGGTCGACGCCGTGGAGTTCCTGCGGGACGTGGCCTCCGGTGAACGCCCGATCATCGGCCGCAAAGTCGCGGTCTATGGCGGCGGCAACACCGCGATGGACGCCGCCCGCACCGCCCGCCGCCTCGGCGCGGAGGAAGCCATCATCGTCTATCGGCGCACCAAGGCACAGATGCCGGCCCACGAGGAGGAACTCAGCGAGGCCGAGCGCGAGGGCGTCAAGATCAACTGGCTGCGCACCATCACCGACGTGTCCGACGATCTCACCGTCGAGATCATGGAGCTCGACGAGAACGGCCGCCCCCGGGGCACGGGCCGTTTCGAGAAGCTCGCGGCCGACTCGGTGATCATGGCGGTCGGGCAGGTCCCCGAGACCGACTTCCTGCACCAGATCGAAGGCCTGGAGTTCGATCGCGACGGCGTGATGCAGGTCGACCACAAGACCCTCATGTCCACGGTGCCGGGCATCTTCGCCGGCGGCGATGCGGTGCCCTCCGACCGGACGGTGACCGTCGGCGTCGGCCACGGCAAGAAGGCCGCCCGCGCCATCGACGCATGGCTCAACGGAACCGTCATGGATCGTCGCCCCAAACACGATCTGGCGAGCTTCGACAAGCTCAACCTCTGGTATTTCGGCGACGCCTCCCGGCGCGCCCAGCCCGAGCTCGACCCGGACGCCCGCCTGAACGCCTTCGACGAGATCGTCGGGGGTCTGGAGGAGAACCAGGCGACCTTCGAGGCTGCCCGCTGCCTGTCGTGCGGCAACTGCTTCGAGTGCGACGGCTGCTTCGGGGCCTGCCCGGAGGACGCCATCATCAAGCTCGGCAAGGGCCACCGCTATCGCTTCGACTATGACAAGTGCACCGGGTGCGCGACGTGCTATGAGCAGTGCCCCGTCCATGCCATCGAGATGCGCCCGGAAGGACAGTCATGACGCGCACCCCTGTTCGCGCCATCATCGATGGCAACGAAGCCGCCGCCTCTGTGGCGTACCGCTTGAATGAGCTCTGCTCGATCTATCCGATTACGCCGAGCTCGACCATGGCCGAACTCGCCGACGAATGGTCCGCGCACAGCCGCACCAACGTCTGGGGCACCGTGCCCACGGTCATCGAGATGCAGTCCGAGGCCGGCGCGGCCGGCACCATGCACGGCGCACTGCAGGGCGGCGCACTGAGCACGACGTTCACCGCGTCGCAGGGTCTGCTGTTGATGATCCCGAACATGTACAAGATTGCCGGCGAGCTCACCTCGACCGTCTTCCACGTGGCCGCCCGGTCGCTGGCCGCGCAGGGCCTGTCGATCTTCGGCGACCACCAGGACGTGATGGCGGTTCGCCAGACCGGGTTCGCGCTGCTGGGGTCGGCGTCGGTCCAGGAGGCCCATGACCTGGCGTGTGTCGCCCAGCTCGCGACGCTGGAGTCGAGGGTGCCGTTCGTGCACTTCTTCGATGGCTTCCGCACGTCACACGAACTCAACACGATGTCGATGCTCAGTGACGACGACCTGCGGTCGCTGATCCCCGAGGAACTGATCCGCGAACACCGCGCCCGGGCGCTCTCCCCCGCGCATCCGATCATCCGCGGCACCGCGCAGAACCCGGATGTCTATTTCCAGGGCCGGGAGACGGTCAACACCTTCTACAACAAGACCCCCGGCATCGTGCAGTCCGCGATGGATCGCTTCGCGGAGCGGACGGGGCGGCACTACCACCTGGTCGACTATCACGGCGCCGAGGATGCGGACCGGGTCATCGTCGTCATGGGTTCCGGTGCGGAGACCGTGCGCGAGACCGTCGAGCACCTGCTCGCCAAGGGTGAGAAGGTCGGCATGGTCCACATCCGGCTCTACCGCCCCTTCCCGACCGAGCAAGTGCTCGCGGCCGTGCCGGCCTGCTGCAGGAAGGTCGCGGTGCTCGACCGGACCAAGGAACCGGGGTCGGGCGGAGAGCCCCTGTTCCTCGACGTCGCCGCGGCCCTCGGTGAGAGCTATGCCCGCGGTGAGCGCGACCGGCTCCCGCAGATCGTGGGCGGTCGCTATGGGCTGTCGAGCAAGGAGTTCACTCCGGGCATGGTGGCGGGGGTGTACGCGGAGTTGGCGAAGGACAAGCCGCGCTCCCGGTTCACCGTCGGCATCATCGACGACGTCACCGGGCTGTCGCTGGACTATGACGATTCCCTCGACATCACCCCGACCGAGACGCTGTCGGCGGTGTTCTATGGTCTCGGATCCGACGGCACGGTCGGCGCCAACAAGAAC
>LSQX01003084.1_pt1 | contig 14793 bp, 12 predicted proteins | sample 654561 | NCBI WGS metagenome assembly LSQX01 (sample SAMN04489861, study PRJNA283612) | anaerobic digester metagenome | isolation source: 4 biogas reactors fed with cattle manure at either 37C or 55C with and... | place: Denmark: Kongens Lyngby | collected 2014
TCTGCAACATGGCCATCGAGGCGGGCGCCAAGGCGGGCCTGTTCCTCGTGGATGCCACCACCGAGGCCTATGTCAGGCCGCGCGCGCAGCGCGCCTACCGGGCCTATGCGTCGGACCCCGACGCGGCCTATGAGCGCACCATCGAGATCGACGCCAGCCAGATCGAGCCGCAGGTCTCGTTCCCCCACCTGCCCAGCAACGCCAGAGGGTTGAGCCAGGTGGGCGATGTGCGCATCGACCAGGCGGTGATCGGCTCTTGCACCAACGGCCGCTGGAGCGACCTGGTGCAGACGGCCGAGGTGTTGCGGGGCCGCCAGGTGCACCCTGATGTGCGCTGCATCATCATTCCTGGCACGCAGGCGATCTATCTGCGCGCCGTGCAAGAGGGTCTGGCACAGGTGTTTGTAGAGGCCGGCGCGGTGTTCAGCACACCCACCTGTGGCCCGTGCCTGGGCGGCTACATGGGCGTGCTGGCAGCCGGCGAGCGCTGCATCTCGACCACCAACCGCAACTTTCTGGGGCGCATGGGTCACGTAGAGAGCGAGGTCTATCTGGCCGGCCCCGCCATCGCGGCGGCCAGCGCCGTGCTGGGCCGCATCGGTGGGCCTGAAGAGCTGTAGCAGCCGAAAGGGCGAACGCCATGGGCGAGCTATCCTGCTGGTTTGAGTGCGTACGCGGTTGCCCGGGCCGCCACTCGATCTATGACGTCATCTACCAGTGCCCCACCTGCGGTGGCCTGCTCGAGGTGGTGCATGATGTGGCCACCCTGGCAGAGACGCCAGCTGACGCGTGGAAGCGGCTGTTCGACGCGCGCATCCACAGCAACGACTGGCCCTTTGGCAGTGGCGTTTGGGGCAAGAAGGAATGGGTGTGCCCACAGATCGATGATGAGAACGTGGTCTCGATGTTCGAGGGCCACAGTAACCTTTTCTGGGCTCAGCGCCTGGGTCAGCAGCTCGGCGTCGAAGATCTCTGGGTCAAGATGTGCGGCATCAGCCACACTGGCTCGTTCAAAGACCTGGGCATGACCGTGCTGGTGAGTGTGGTCAAACAGATGATGTCGCAGGGTTCGCCGGTCAGAGCAGTGGCCTGCGCTTCGACGGGCGACACGTCGGCGGCCCTGGCCGCCTACGGCGCCGCTGCGGGCATCCCCACTATCGTGTTCTTGCCACGCAACCGCGTCTCGACGGCGCAGCTCATCCAGCCTATCGCTAATGGCGCCCTGGTGCTGGCGCTCGATACCGATTTCGATGGCTGCATGGCTATCGTCAAAGAGATCACCCAAGACAACAGCGTCTATCTGGCCAACTCGATGAACTCGCTGCGCATCGAGGGCCAAAAGACGGTGGGGATCGAGATCGTCCAGCAGTTCGACTGGGAGGTGCCGGACTGGATCATCCTGCCCTCCGGGAACCTGGGCAACATCAGCGCCCTGGGCAAGGGGCTGCTGTTGATGCGCGACCTGGGGCTCATCGACCGGCTGCCGCGACTGGTGGCCGCCCAGGCGGAGCGGGCCAATCCCTTTTACCGGGCCTTCCAGAACGATTTTCGAGAGTACGCCCCGATGACCGCCGAGTCCACGCTGGCCAGCGCCATCCAGATCGGCGATCCCGTCTCCTATGAAAAGGCGGCGCGGACCATCCAGGCGTTCGACGGCATCGTGGAGCAGGCCTCCGAGGACGAGCTGGCCGACGCCGCCGCCCGGGCGGACCTCACGGGGATGTACACCTGCCCGCACACGGGGGTAGCCCTCGCGGTGCTGGTCAAGCTCGTCGAGCGGGGGGTCATCGCCCCGCAGGACCGGGTGATCGTCATCTCGACGGCGCACGGCCTAAAGTTCACGGATTTCAAGGTGCGCTACCACGAGGGCACGCTGCCGGGCGTCGAGGCGCTGCGGCGCAACCCGCCGATCGAGCTGCCCGCCGACGCGGGCGCCGTCCGCGAGGCCATCGCCCGGGGACTGGATCGGCGCCAGCGCCCCACCCACCACGCATAAGGAGAGACCGCACGTGAGCATCAGTGGCAAAGTCTGGAAGTACGGCGACAACGTGGACACAGACGCCATCATCCCCGCCCGCTACCTGAACATGTCCTCGGAGAGCGAGCTGGCCGCCCACTGTATGGAGGACCTGGATCCCGAGTTCATCGGCAAGGTGGCCCCCGGCGACATCATCGTGGCGGGCAAGAACTTTGGCTGCGGATCGTCCCGCGAGCACGCCCCGGTGGCCATCAAGGGCGCGGGGGTGTCGTGCGTGATCGCCGAGACGTTCGCCCGCATCTTCTTCCGGAATTCGATCAACATCGGCCTGCCAATCCTGGAATGCGGCGAGGCGGCGCAGGACGCCGAGACGGGCCACCGGCTGGAAGTGGACCTGGCCGCGGGCGTCATCCGCAACGTGGACCTGGGCCGCGAGTATCAGGCCACGGCCTACCCGCCCTTTATGCTGGACCTCATCGCGGCGGGGGGATTGGTCGAGTACACGCGACGCAAGATCCAGGAAGGGGCCTAGGCCGATGGCGGCAATGCGGGCGGCCTTTCAGGGGGAGCGAGGGGCGTACAGTGAGGAGGCGGCCCGGGCGCTCCTGGGCGCGGGGATCGACGTGCTGCCCTGCGACACCTTTGACGAGGTGTTCGCCGCGGTGGAGAGCGGCGCCTGCGAGCGGGGCGTGGTGCCCCTGGAAAACTCGCTGGCCGGCTCGATCCATCGCAACTATGACCTCCTGCTGCGCCACAACCTGTACATCGTCGGCGAGCACAACCAGCGCATCTCCCACTGCTTGATCGCCCAGCCGGGGGTGCGCATCGAGGAGATCCGCCGGGTCTACTCGCACCCCCAGGCGCTGGCGCAGTGCGAGGGGTCGCTGGCGGGGCTGGAGGACGTGGAGGTCATCGCCGCGGCGGACACGGCGGGCAGCGTGCGGCTGATCGCCGAGCAGGGCTGGCGCGACGCGGCGGCCATCGCCAGCGAGGGGGCCGCCGGGACGTACGGGATGGCGGTGCTGGCCAGGGATTTTGAGGACGAGAGCACCAACTATACCCGCTTTGTGGCCCTGGCCCGCGAGGCGAACGGGGACTGCGGCGACGCGGACTGCAAGACGTCCCTCGCCTTTGCCGGCAAGAACGAGCCCGGGCTTCTCTTTCGCTGCCTGAGCGCGTTCGCCCTGCGCGACATCGACCTGAGCAAGATCGAGTCGCGCCCCATCCGCGGGGTACCCTGGCAGTACGTGTTCTACCTGGATTTCGCCGGCTCGCTGGCCGAGGAGCGCTGCCGGCGGGCCATCGACCACCTGAACGAGATGTCCACCTTTATGCGGGTGTTCGGCTCCTACCCCCGCGCCCGCTCCGGCTGGCTCGCCGAGCCGGGAGACTGACCCGCGTAGGTCCATCACACCAACGAAAGGCAAGCGCATGCGAGCGAACATCGCCGTCCTCCCCGGAGACGGCATCGGCCCCGAAGTGACCGCCGAAGCACAGAGGGTGTTGGAGGCGGTGGCCGGCCGGTTTGGCCACGAGTTCACCTTCCGCGAGGGCCTGGTGGGCGGCGCGGCGATCGACGCCACGGGCAGCGCCCTGCCCGAGGAGACCCTGGCCCTCTGCCGCGAATCGGCCGCGGTGCTCTTTGGCGCCGTCGGCGGCCCCCGGTGGGATGACCCCACCGCCGCCGTGCGCCCGGAGCAGGGGCTGCTGGCGATCCGCAAGGGGCTGGGGCTGTACGCCAACCTGCGCCCGGTGACGCTGAACCCGGTACTGGCCGACGCCTCGACGATCAAGCGGGAGACGCTAGAGGGCACCGACCTCCTGGTGGTGCGGGAGCTCACCGGCGGGATCTATTTCGGCGAGCGCGGGCGCCGCGACGGCGGGCGCACGGCGTACGACACGATGGTCTACTCGGTGGAAGAGGTGGAGCGGGTGGTGCACACGGCCTTCCGCCTGTCCCGAGGGCGCAAGCGCCACGTCACCTCGGTGGACAAGGCGAACGTGCTGGAATGCTCGCGCCTCTGGCGAGAGACGGCGACGCGGGTGGCAAAAGAGTACCCCGACGTGGCGTTCGACCACCTCTTGGTGGACGCCTGCGCCATGCACCTGATCCGCCGGCCGGCGACGTTCGACGTCATCGTCACGGAGAACATGTTCGGCGACATCCTGACCGACGAGGCCTCCATGCTGACGGGCTCCATGGGCATGCTGCCCTCGGCGTCGCTGGGGGCGGGGAGCATGGGGCTGTACGAGCCGATCCACGGCTCGGCGCCGGATATCGCCGGGCAGGGAATCGCCAACCCGCTGGCGGCCATCCTCAGCGCGGCGCTCCTGTTGCGCCACTCGCTGGCGCTCGAACAGGAGGCGCGCGCGGTGGAGACGGCGGTGGACGGCGCCCTGCGGGCCGGCTACCGCACCCACGACCTGGCAGGCCAGGGAGAGCAGGCCCTGGGCACCCGGGAGATGGGGGAGATGATCGTTCGGTCAGTTGCAGAGGTCTCGTAAGCGCTACCTCCCAGAGGTAACCACCAAGGAGCACATCATGGCAATGAAGTCGGATTACATCTGGTTCGACGGGCAGTTCGTCCCCTGGGACGAGGCCAAGGTCCACGTGCTATCGCACGCCCTGCACTATGGGTCCAGCGTCTTTGAGGGCATCCGCGCTTACGATACGCCGAGCGGGGCGGCGGTGTTCTGCCTGCCGCAGCACCTAAAGCGCATGGTGAACTCGTGCCGGGTGTACCGGATGGACATCCCCTTTAGCACGGAGGAACTGTCGCAGGCCATCCGTGACACGGTGGTCAAGAACGACCTGCGCTCCTGCTACATCCGGCCGCTGGTATTCCGGGGCTGCGGCCAGCTGGGCGTCGAGCCGCGCTCCTGCCCGGTGCAGGTGATCGTGGCCGCCTGGGAGTGGGGCGCGTACCTGGGCGCCGAGGCTCTGGAGCAGGGGATCGACGCGGGGGTGTCCTCCTGGCGGCGCATGGCGCCCGACACCACGCCGGCGGCCGTCAAGGCGGGCGGGCACTATACGAACTCGCAACTGATCCGCATGGAGGCCGCCGAGCACGGCTATGCGGAGGGAATCGCCCTGGACGTCTACGGGTACGTGAGCGAGGGGAGCGGCGAGAACATCTTTATGGTGCAGGACGGCGTGCTGTACACGCCTCCGCGGGCCGCGTCGATCCTGAACGGCATCACCCGGCAGTGCGTGATGCAGCTGGCGCAGGACGCGGGGATCCCGGTGGTGGAGGCCCAGATCGCCCGGGAGCAGCTGTACCTGGCCGACGAGATCTTCTTTTCGGGCACGGCGGCGGAGCTCACGCCGATCCGCTCGGTGGATCACATCGTGGTGGGGCCGGGGCGCCGGGGGCCGATCACGGCGAGGCTCCAAGAGGACTTTTTTGCCATCGTCTCCGGCGAGGTGCCGGATCGCCACCACTGGCTGACGCCGGTCGCCTAGAGCGTAGACGGCCCTCCCGGCAGCCGGCCTAGGGGCCGAGTCACCGCCAACCCCCTCTCGGAAGCCAGAAGAGCGGATCGCGCCGCAGGCTTTGGGAGGGGGTTGGCCCTGTGGCGCTTGGGGTGTAGAATGGCCGGCAACGAAATGAACCAGCCTGCGGAGTATGCCACTATGGATTCTGATGCCGACATCCGGCGCATTGTCGAGTATGCCCTGGCCGAGGACGTCGGCCCCGGCGACGTCACCAGCACGGCCATCATCCCCCCCTCGACCCACCTGCGGGGGGTGTTCCTCGTCAAGGCGCCGGGGGTCATCGCCGGGCTGGGGGTCGTTGGCCGGGTGTTCGCCGCGGTCGACGAGGCCATCCGCTACGAGCCCCTGGTGGAAGAAGGAACGCCGGTGGCCCCGGGCGACGTCGTGGCGCGGGTAGAGGGCGACGGCCCAGGGGTTCTGATCGCCGAGCGCGTGGCGCTGAACTTTTTACAGCGCATGTCGGGCATCGCCTCGCGGACGCGGCAGTACGTGGAAGCCGTCCGCGGGACCCGGGCCCAGATCCTGGACACCCGCAAGACGGTGCCGGGCCTCCGCACGCTGGACAAGATGGCCGTCGCCCTGGGGGGCGGCACGAACCACCGCATCGGGCTGTTCGACATGGTGCTCATCAAGGATAACCACATCGAGGCAGCCGGCGGCATCACCCCGGCGGTGCGAATGGTGCGGGAACGGGTCGAGGGACTGGCCATCGAGGTCGAGGTGGAATCCCTCGAGCAGTTCGACGAGGCGCTGGGCCTGGGGGTGGATCGCATCATGCTGGACAACATGGACCTGGATACGATGCGTGAGGCGGTGCGCCGCCGGGGCAAAGCGCCGGTGGAGATCGAGGCTTCCGGCGGGATCACGCTGGACACGGTGGCCGGGGTGGCCGCCACGGGGGTGGACCTCATCTCGGTGGGCGACCTGACCCACTCGGTGCGGGCGCTGGACGTCAGCCTGGACATCACCCTCTCGATGGGAGGCAAGCGATGAGCGCCACGACCCGCTACGAGGACCGCACCGACGCGGAGGTGTTTGACGCCATCCGCCGGGCCAAGGAGACGCTGGGACCGCGCCTCACCATCCTGGGCCACCATTACCAGCGCGACGAGGTGATCCAGTTCGCCGACTATCGCGGGGACTCGTTGGGGCTCTCGCAGCAGGCCGCCGCGACGGACGCCAAGTACATAGTCTTTTGCGGCGTCTCGTTCATGGCCGAGACGGCGGCCATCCTTTGCGCGCCGGAGCAGGTGGTGATGCAGCCGGTGATCGAGGCGCTCTGCCCGATGGCGCGCATGGCGAACGCCCGCGACGCCGCCCTTGCCTGGGAGGCGCTGGAGCCCCTGCACGCCGGGGGCGTGGTGCCGATCACCTACCAGAACTCGACGGCCGACGTGAAAGCCTTTGTCGGCCGGCAGGGCGGCGCGGTGTGCACCTCGTCGAACGCCCGGACCATCTTTGAGTGGGCCTTTGATCGGGGGGAGCACATCCTGTTCCTCCCGGACGAGTACCTGGGCACCAACACGGCGCTGGATATGGGCATCCCCCGGGAGGAACTGGCCCTGTGGGACCCCGCGGATCCCCCGGCGCCGGAGGTTTTGGCGGGGGCGCGGGTGACGGTGTGGAAGGGGTACTGTACCGTCCACCGGCGCATGCTGCCCGAGGACGTGGATCGGGTGCGCGCCGAGCATCCCGGTTGCCTCGTGGTGGTACACCCCGAGTGCCGTCGCGAGGTGGTGGAAAAGGCCGACGCCGCCTCCTCCACGACGGGGATCATCCGCTTTGTGGAAGAGGCGCCGCCGGGCGCCACCGTCGTGGTGGGCACGGAGATCAACCTCGTCGAGCGCCTGGCCCGCGAGTACGCGGACAAGACGGTGTTGCCCCTGGTGCCCTCGCGCTGCGCGACGATGAGCATGACCAGCGCCCGGGACCTCCTCTACATCCTCGAGGGGCTCTTGGCAGGCGAGACCCGGCACGTGGTAACGGTGGATGCAGAGACCGCCCGGTGGGCCAAGGAGGCGCTGGACAAGATGCTGGCGGCGGGCACCCATGGCTGACCTACCGCAAGTCATCGAAACGGACGTCCTGATCATCGGGGCCGGCATCGCCGGCACGACGGCGGCGCTGCGCCTCTCAGAGGACGGGCGCACGCGCATCACCATGCTGACCAAGTCGTCGAGCCCTCTGGAATCCAACACGTACTATGCCCAGGGGGGCATCATCTACGAGGGACACGAGGACTCGCCGGAGCAGCTGGCCGCCGACCTGATCCGCGCTGGCGACGGGATGAACAGCCGCAAGGCGGTGGACATCCTGGCCCACGACGGCCCCCGGCTGGTGCGCGAGTTGTTGATCGAGCGCTATGGGGTGCCCTTTACGCTGGACGCCGAGTTTCAGCCAGAGCGCACCCGCGAGGCGGCGCATTCCACGAGCCGCATCCTGCACGTGAACGACGCCACCGGCCGCGCCATCCAGGAAACCCTGGTAGAGGCCCTCCGGGAGCGGCCCAACATCCAGGTCCTCGTCGACCAGGTCGCGGTGGACCTCCTGACGCCGGCGCACCACTCGTTGGATCGCCTGGCGATCTACGAGCCGGTGTCGTGCGTGGGCGCCTATGTGTTCGATCCCGACGAGCAGATCGTGCGCACCATCGTGGCCAAGGTGACGCTGCTGGCCACCGGCGGGTTGGGGCAGGTGTTCCTGCACACCACGAACCCCGAGGGCTCCACCGGCGACGGGCTGGCGATGGCCTACCGGGCGGGGGCGCGGATCATCAACGCCGAGTACGTCCAGTTCCATCCCACGGCCTTTTTCCACCGCGGGCGGGCGCAGTTCCTGATCTCCGAGGCGCTGCGGGGCGAGGGGGCGCGGCTCCTGAACAACCAGCACGAGCCGTTCATGCACCGCTACGCGCCCGAGTGGAAGGAGCTGGCGCCCCGCGACGTGGTGGCCCGCTCCATCCACCAGGAGATGCTACACACCGGCGCCACCTCGATGTTCCTGGATATCGCCTCGGTGATGTCGCCCGAACGGATCCGCGAGCGCTTTCCCACCATCTATGCCTCCTGCATGGAGTACGGCGTGGACCCCACGGCGGAGCCGATCCCCGTGGTGCCGGCGGCGCATTATTTCTGCGGCGGCGTGTGGGTGGACGAGTGGGGGCGGACGAACCTGCGGCAGCTGTACGCGGCGGGCGAGGTGACCTGCTCGGGGGTCCACGGGGCCAACCGCCTGGGGAGCGCCTCGCTCCTCGAGGGGCTGGTGTGGGGGCACCGCAGCGCCGAGGATATTCTACGGCGCATCGACGACCTGCCGATGCCCAACCCGACGGACATTCCCCTCTGGCAAAGCGAGGAGGACGCCGAGCCTGCCGACCCCGCCCTGGTGGAACACGACATGGCCACCATCAAGCACACGATGTGGTATTATGTCGGGCTGGTGCGCAGCCAACGGCTATTGAGCCGCGCGCTGCGCGACCTGACGAACCTGCGGCAGGACGTCGACGCGTTCTACCGGACGTCGCAACTGAACCGCCGGATCATCCGGTTGCGGAACGCCGTGATCGCGGCGATCACCGTGGCCCACGCCGCGTGGGAGAACCGCGAAAGCCACGGCTGCCACTACCGGGTGGATTAGCCCCCGACCCGCCAGAACAGAAGACACCTCCCCGTTGGCAAGGCTCGCCACCGGGGAGGTGTCGCGTACTCGGCTATTCCACCGTGTGGCCCAGAGCAAACTGCAGGAGCAGGTGGTGGACCCGGGCGGGCTGTTCCAGGTGGACCAGGTGTCCGGCGTCGTCGACGGCCACGGACTGGGCGTTGGGCAGATCGCGCGCCAGGCGCTCCATGTCCTTTTCCGAGACCCGGGCATCGTGGCTGCCGCGGATGATGAGGGCCCGCTGGGGGATGCTCCCCAGGGCGGCGGGCAGGTCGCTCCCCTCCCAGGAGGCGGCCATCGCCGTCCAGGCGCGGAGGGTTCCCTGGATGCGGCTGACCTCCTGGGCGGCCAGGGTATAGTCGGAGTTCAGCCGGCTGGGGTGCCGAAAGCCCCCCGCGAGGCGGCGCTCCCAGAGGGGGCCGCCGGCGTCAAAGGCCCAGGCCATCGCCCGCCCGAGGCGGGGGACGTCGGCCACCGGACGCCAGAGGGGCGCGTCGTCGTCGTAGACGATGGGCCCCACCAACACGAGGCCCCCGACGAACTGGGGTTGCTCGCGGGCGATCTGGAGCGCCACCGCGCTGCCCCACCCGTGCCCCACCACCGTGGCCCCCATGATGTGCAGGTTGTTCAGCACCTTGGCGGCGGTCTGGGCCTGGCCGGAGAGGCTATAGTCGGCCTCCGGGTCCCGGGAGGAGTGGCCGTAGCCCGCCAGGTCAATGGCGAGCACCCGCAGGCCGGCCCGGGAGAGAAAGCGGGCCGCCTCCTGCCACGTCTGCAGGCCCTCCACCTGGCGCCCGTGCAAGAGCACCACCACCGGCGAGCCCTCCGGGCCGTCGAGGTAGTAGTGGATGGGGCGCCCGTCGATCCAGGCCCAGTTCTGCTGGGTGCTCTCGTGGGTGAGGTCGTAGGCCTCCCACGAACGGCACCAGACCACCGCCAGGCCGGAGGCCAGGCTGAGGCAGGTGACCGCCACCAGGACCAGGGCCAGGACGAGGTTCACCAACAGACGCAAGGGGTTCATGAGCAGGCTCCGCCTCCCAGGCATTCTAGCGGAATCGGACGGCCACCGACGAGAGGTGCACGATGGCTCCGTCGCGCGGGCTGGTACTGTACACCTGGACCCGGCCGACCTCCGCATCGTCGGGCGGCCGGAACTCCACGGTGCCCTCGTAGGGGCCGAACTCGCCGAACTCGGCGTCGATGACGGCAAAGCCCTGGCCGATCAGCAGGCCCCCATCGTCGAGGACATAGATGGTGAGGGTGTTCTCAGAGGCGCTGCCCCACCCGGTGACCGTCAGCGGGCTGACGACCCGGGCTTCGGACTGGGGGTCGTAGATGACGATGGCCTCCGGGACGAACTCGGGGGTCTGGGCGGGCGCGGGGGTCGGCGTGGCGGTGAGAGTGGGCGTCGGCGCGGGCGCCGGCTCCTCGCCGGCGGGGATGACCAGCGATTGGCCGACGAACACCAGGTTCACGTTGCGGATCTGGTTCCGCTCGGCGATGGCCCAGATGCTGATCCCATAGTGGCGGGCGATGGTGAGAAGCGATTCCCCCGGCCGCACCACGTGGGTCGTCGACGGTGCGGCCGCGGGGATGGTCAGTCGCTGGCCGGTATAGATCACGTTGGCGCTCTCAAGCCCGTTGGCCTCCACGAGGCGACGCACGGTGACCCCGTACTTGCGGGCGATGGAGGCCAGGGTCTCGCCCCACTGGACCACGTGGTAGGCGGGTTCGTCCGCCGCTGCCGGCGCGCCGAGGGCGCCCAGCGCTGCCAGCATCAGCAGCGCGGTGAGGACCAGTGGTACGAAAATGCGCCTCAACGACATGGACTCCTCCTGTGGCATGGCGAGTGGAAACGAGGTCCCGAGGGATCGTCTCGACGCCCGGCAGTATAGCATAGCGCCCCGTGCGCTGCCAGCATTCTGCTCCGCCACCTCGAGGGGATGGCGAGCCCTGGCGCCTTGGCGCGCACGTTCGGACACTCTATACTCTGTGCGCGCGGATGGCCATCCGGACCATGCCGCTTCGCATCCGGACCATGCCGCTCCGAGGGAAAAGGAGGCCGTCGTGCCTATCAACCGCCGCATCTGCTTGCTGCCCCAGCCCCAGTGCATCGAGGCCCTCCTGCCGCTGTACCCGCTCGTTGCGGACACGGACACCTCCCCCACCTCCCTGGAGATCGCCGAGCACCTGGCAGAGCCCCTGGGCCCGAGCGTGCTGGGCAGCACCGCCCGCCACGGGCTGGAGGTGGAGGCGGTCCAGGGCTCCCCTTCGCCGGAGGCGCTGCCGCCGGAGGCCTACAGCCTGCGGATCGCCGGGGGGCGCGTGCGGATCGAGTCGGCCACCCGCGCCGGGCGGCTCCACGGGCTGCACACCCTGGCGCAACTCCTCTGGAACCACCTCCCAGAGGGGCAGATGCCCTCCTACGAGGTGCTGGACTGGCCGGAGCTGCCGCTGCGGGGCTTTCACGTCTGCTACCATCTGGTCACCGAGTCGATGCCCGTGATGACGCCCGACTTGCGCGCGCTCCTGGAGCGCGTGCGCCTGATGCGCCACTACAAGGCCAACCTGTTGCTCCTGGAGATCGAGTCCCTCTTTCCTTACCGCCGCCATCCGGCGATCGCCTCGCGGCTGGCGTTCCGGCGAGAGGAACTGGCAGAACTCTCGGACCTGTGCGCCGAGCAGGGCGTGGAGATCGTGCCGCTGGTCCAGTGCCTGGGCCACGCCTACAACGTGCTGCGGCACCCCGAGTACGCCCACCTCCGGGAGGTGCCCGGCACCACCCAGCAGTACTGCCCGACGAACCCCGCGGCGCGAGACCTGTTCATGGAGATGGTCGACGAGATCGTCGAGGCGTTGCCCCACGTGCGGCGGTTCCACATCGGCGGCGACGAGTCGCGCCGGCTGGGCGTGTGCCCGCGCTGCCAGGAGGTCGTCGCCACCCAGGGCCTGGGGCGGCTGTACGGGGAGCACGTCGGCGACATCTGCACGCGCCTCCTGGCCCGGGGCCTCGAGCCCCAGGTGTGGGCCGACATCATCGAGCACGCGCCGGACGCCGCGGGATACCTCCCCGAGGGCACCACGCTGGTGTACTGGAACTATAGCCTGCTGCAGTGGTCGCGCCCGCCGGCCTTTGACCTGCTCTCCCCTACGGGGCACCGGGTGCTCACGGCCAGCGCCGCGCGCTTTGGTACCCACAACCACACGATGTACCTGTACTCCGCGGCGATGGAGGGGATCGGCGCGCTGACCGGGGAGACGCGCCGACGCGGCTTGGGCGGCACCTTGGTCACCGATTGGATGAAGGTGACGCCCCACGAGTTTTCGGTGCCCGCGCTGGCTTATGGGATGGAGGAGGCCTGGAACGGCTCCGGCACCCTGGCCGCTTTTGAGGCGTGCTTTGCCCGCCTCTACCACCACCTGCCGCCGGAAGAGGCCCCCGACCTGGCGCGCATCTTCCGCCTGCTCGAGCGTCCGGTGCCCTTCTTGGAGGACGGCCAGACCCACATGGTGGACCGGCTGGACCGCTACGACCTCTCTGGGCTCACGGTGCGCGAGCGCCTGGTGCGCTACGCCGCGCAGGACACCGTCGAGGAGCGGATGCAGGAACTCCGGGAGGCCCTGGAGCGCGGCCGCGAGGCGGAAGCCCTGGCCGAGGGGTTGCTGGCCCACGACACGCCGCACCGCCGGGAACTGCAACTCCTGCACGTCTCGGCACGCACCCAGCGCCACAAGGCGCGGATGGGGCTGACCTTCCTAGAGGCCGCGCGGGTGCTCCGCTACCCGACGCCCGATGACGGCCCTGCCCGGGACCGGCTGGCCGCAACGCTGGACGAACTAGCCCCCGAGTGGGAGGCGCTGCGCGAGGAGACGCGGGGCCTCCTCACCCCGGGCACCTTCCCGGAGACGGTGGAGCAGGCGCTGGACGTCAAGTTCGAGCCCGAGGCCCGGGAGTACATGTTGCGCTTCCGCGACCTCCTGCGAGAGGGCGCGGTCCTCACCCGCCTGCCGTAGGTACGGGCGCGTGGATGCGAGTCATGTGATGAGAGGAAACGGTGGAGGATGGTGGCAAAAGCACAGGCGTATTGCGTATCGACGAGCATCGTGGGGCCCCGCGGCCGAGTGGAGTCCTTGGAGGCGCTGGCCGCCGGCGGCTTTTACGAGCTGGAGATCGGCGGGGACCCGGGCAAGCTGGACAACTGGATCGAGGATCCCGCCGGGATGCGCCGGCAGATGGCGGATCTGGGCCTGCGGGCACGGGTGCTGCACCTGGCCTCCGAGGCGTGGGACATCGCCCACCCCGACGACGCCGCGCGCCGGGAGATCATGGACCTGGCCCTGCGGGGCCTCCGCGACGCGGCGGGGGTCGGCGCCGAGGTGGTGATCTGCCACCCGAACGGCCCGTCGGCGGATTACAGCATCTACACCCCGGCCGACGCCGCCCCTAGCATGGCGCGCACGCGGGAGTCGATGGAGATTCTGGCCGAGGAGGCTGCCCGGCTGGGGCTGCGCCTGGCCCTGGAGAATCTGCCCCTCCGGCACACCGCGCGACCGGGAGGCCAGATGGCCGACATCCTGTCCATCATCGACGGTCTGGGCGCGCACGTGGGCGTCTGCCAGGACGTGGGGCACTCGAACGCCAACGGCATGGACGCCGCCGCCGACGCCCGCCAGGCCGGGGACCGGCTCTTTGCCCTGCACCTGCAGGACAACGACGGCCTCGGCGAAGACCAGCACCTCCTGCCCGGCGAGGGCACCGTCGCCTGGGGCCCCTACCTCGCGGCGCTGGACGAGATCGGGTTCGCCGGCTTTCGCACCTTTGAGATCAAGGCCGCCGACGACCTGGCCGCCGACCTGGCGGCGCTGCAGCGCATCGTGGCGGACTGGAACGGGAGGTAGCCATGGCGCCCAGCACCCAGGACATCATTGCCTACGTCGGGGGGTTGGCAGGCCACGGGCTGAACCGCGACGAGGGGGTCAAGCACGGCGAACCGGATCGGGCGGTCGACGGCGTCCTGGTGTGCTGGATGGCCACCCGCCAGGCGCTGGAGACGGCTGCGCGGGAGGGCTGCGACCTGGTGCTGACCCACGAGAGCCTCTACTACCCCTACAACGCCACGGACCGGGACGACAACCCGCCGGGCTGGGAAGAGTGGCCGACGAACCGGGGCCGGCGGGAGGTCCTCGAGCGCCACGACCTGACCCTCCTGCGCGTCCACGGCTCGCTGGACGAGGTCGCCATCTATGACGATTTCGCCGCGTTGCTGGGCCTCGGCGAGCCGGCGCAGGCCGACGCCCTGGCCAGGGTCTATGACGTGGCGCCATGCACGGTGGCGGACCTCGTCGCCCGGGTCAAGCGCTGCACGGGCCTCGGCGCCGTGCGCGTCTCGGCGCCCCGGGGAATGGAACAGGTGGTGCGGCGGGTGGGCCTGCCCTGGGGCGGGCTGGGGCTGTTTGTGAACGTCGGCTATCAGCAGCGCCTAGTGGAGATGGGCTGCGACGCGATGATCGCCGGCGAGTCGGACGACTATGGCATGCGGTTCGGCGCGGATCTCGGCATCCCGCTCATCGAGACGGGGCACTCGGTCTCGGAGAACCCCGGGCTGCGCCGGTTCGCCGACATGCTGGCCGCGCGCTTCCCCGGGCTGCGGGTTGTCTATCA
>LSQX01393779.1_pt6 | contig 14791 bp, 10 predicted proteins | sample 654561 | NCBI WGS metagenome assembly LSQX01 (sample SAMN04489861, study PRJNA283612) | anaerobic digester metagenome | isolation source: 4 biogas reactors fed with cattle manure at either 37C or 55C with and... | place: Denmark: Kongens Lyngby | collected 2014
GCCGCACCGGTAACGGCAGGGTGCAGCAATTCTGCCCAGGGGAAGTCTTCATAGAATCCACGGGCATACTCATTTCTGCTCAACACAACCTGCAAGGATTCGGGGGTCAAGTCGGCCATATCCAACTCGTGGCTGATCTGAGCCATGGCCTTCTTGGAAGCATCACCGTAATGGATAAACTTCACATACTTCGGCGCGGGTTTGCCGTAAACCATTCCCGTCACCGTTCGATCCCAGTCTTCCCGCAGTTCATACAAGAACCAATAGCCGCCTAAATCATACTCTACAAGCTTGTAGGGGCCTGTTCCAATCGGTGGATTGAACTGGAAGCTCAATGGGTCTTCAGCCGTTTCGAAGATATGTTTCGGCAGGATCCGGCAGGCTCCCCACCGATCGAGGAATTGATAATGGAATCGTGAGTTCGGTTCTTTCAATTCGAAGACCACTGTGTAGGGGTCCACTTTGACCACTTCTGCAATATTCTGGTTAAACTGCGTGTGGTAGCCCAGTCCCGGAGTGGCCATACTGAGTGTTACCGTGTAAACCACATCATCGGCCGTAAACTCCACTCCATCGTTCCAATAGACTCCTTCTCGCAACTTCACAGTGAGTGTTGTGAAGTCATCATTGTAAATAGGGTTCTCTGCGGCCAGAACATTGATGATTTCCCCGGTAACATAATCTGCCATCCAGAGGGGATCAATCACCAACTGCTGAAGCCCTTTATCGTTGCCCACCCAGGTAGCCCAGAAATTGAAGTTCCCGGGGTTTCCCACTTTTCCGGTGAGGATGTCTGCAATTAGTGTTTCGTTGCGTGGGGGTTCAACAGCCAATACCCAGCTTGACAAGGACAAACATGCAACTGCTACCAGCACAAGGAAAACTGCACTCTTCAGTTTCATTTGTTTCCTCCTCCACATGTAATCAACGCTCAGACAATTGCCATCCATCAGACCATACCGCTCCATCAGGACCCTTCGCCATCGATCCCCCCCTTTCCACCAAACTTGAGTCAACCTCCTAGTTAACTTAGGATCACATTTGTAAACTCTACACTCGAAACCAACAATTTCCTGCATTAGATTGTTTCTGCCCTTAACTTCGACATATCATCTGGCAAATCCTTCCTTTTAATTTAAGGCAGAATACTTCCCATGGACAAGCAGAAGGGATAGATAGGTATTGAGGGCCATCAGGATCGTGGGCACCAACACCCAGAGTCGGGGAAAGAAAAGGATAAGTGCTAGGGAGAGGGCCAAAAGCAGCACGATCAGCAGAGAGTGGAACAGAAATCCTAAGGAGAACAAGACAGCATACTTGAGAGTGTGCAGTGCAGATAAATCAGGAAAATATATACAGACTGGGCCAATCTGCGTTAAGCTTAAGCAATAAACTGTGACCAGGAACAAGGATACAAAGAGCCCGCAGCCGTGCAACAGGGAGGGCTGCTGCAAGTAGCTCCCGTAGAAATAATGGAGATCAACGGCTAAGACGGATCCGGCCAGAATGACGCTGAAGAATACCTTTTGACTCTTCCAATACTCTCTTTTTAAGACCCCAAAAAAACCCTGCACTGTGGGTGCAGCAGAACCCCGCATGTGGCGGTAAAGCAACGTATACATGGCAATCGTGGCAGGGGCCAAGGTGAAAATGCCTAGGCCCAGGGCGCTCACAAAAAACCACAGCAGGTTGACTAGAATCAATTGGGCTAAAAACTCTAGCAGGGTGCGCAGATTGCCGCTCCGATCCGCATCAAAGGACATGGTCACACCTCAAATCTCGATTTCGGGCATCTAGAGTGACGATAGGCGAAAGCCCGCGAACGAATCGCGAGCTTTCGGCGACTACCTCAGCCGCAATCGATCACCTCTCGATTGCGTCATTCCATTCAATTAGTAGCCTTCCGGGACCAGAATTTCCACCCAAATCTCCAACATTGCTCCATTTCCTGCATAGTCCTGCACCTCAAATTCGACGGGGTACAGTCCTGGAGTGGATACATCCAGCTGCGACAGATCGGTAGTGAGCTTCGAGTTGAGATCGAAGGTTAGCTCCGTTCCGTCCTCATCGGTCAAGGCTGATCCATCCAGCAGAATAATGGTGTCATAAGCCTGAACATAACTGGTCCAATCCACGGAACTGATGTTGTAATCGAGAGTAAATGCAATGTCGTCTGCGGCCACCAATTCAATCACGGGTGCCACGTCTTCCTCAGGATTGTGGAAGATCACGGCGTGGCTTGCGCTCGTTTCGTTGCCGAACTTGTCGCTGGCACGTAGATTCAGCTTTGATGAGTTGTTGGCATCCGCGCTCAGCACTTGGTCATACTCAAAGACTACATCCTGGATGGAGAACGCTTTGTCCTGACCGATGTCATAGGCCTCGAAGTATTCTGACCAGTCCAGTGCCACCAGGTCCGTACCCACTGCAAAGACCAGTTCTTTGCCATCCAGCAAGTTCACTACCGGTGCTTGGTTATCCACAATGGCGTCCCCGGCCAGGGTGGTTCGCAAGCCTGCAATGGACTGTTCGTACCTTTGCATTTCTTCATCAATTCTGGCCCGCGCATTGCTGGACGGATTGGCAATCAGTTGGGCCACGGTATCGTGGAGCGGAGCCACAACCCCGAGCATTTCACCGGAATCAAACACGAAGTTGTTGACCCAGTCACCATAAGCCGTCACCAAGGACTCGCCATAGCGTTCTTCGGCCACGGGGAAGTACTTGGTCGCGGTGAGTTTGTTCTGTGCATCGATATAATCTTGGGTGTCCTTATACCCCAGATTCCTGTATGTTTCAGCATTGTACATGGCCCAGGTTTGAATGGCCAGTTTCGCTGTCTCTGGGTCGATCCCCTTGGGAATACCCAGGGTATCGCCGCCTGTGAAGGGAACATGATAGGGATTCTGACTCGGATTCTCTTTGGCCTTGGGCCCCACAGGGAAGGGCACCGTGCCAATTTCTTCACCGCGATCAGTGAAGCTGGACACAGCGGAGTCCATGAGCCAGCCCGGCATGGATGTGAAGACGGTCTCACCCGAGGAGAAGTTGTTTCCATTCCAGGTCCAGCCCGGCGTATAGCCATCGTCATAGGTTTCAGCCCACATAATGCCTTCACGCATGAGGTCCTGTAGAAACTCGATGGTTTGAATTCCTGCTTCACTGTTTACGCCCAGGGTTCCATCGGGACGTACAATAAACTCTCCATTGGCACCGAGCAGGTAGTTGTACGCTTGACGATAGTCTTCCTCATAGGCGTGGATCACACGGTCACGATCCCCGCCGATCTTGCCCTGATCATAGGTGGATGCCTTCACCTTGGCCAGATAATCCTTAAAGGTATCCCAGTCCCAGCGCCCAGCTTCCCACAGCTGTGACGGTAGAAGAATGTTTCCGTCCTGATCCAGATAGCCGTCCTCCAGGGCGGTACAGTCTTTTAGGTAGTCGATGTTGTACAGTAAAGGCCAGGCCGGGAAGCCGGCGACTGGATACAGAGAAAATCCTAAGACCTTACCATACAGATTCATGGCGCCAACCATCCAGTGCTCTTCCTCGCCGAAGGCATCAAGATAGGGCGTCAAATCCTGCAGCACGTTCTGGTTCAGAATGACTCCCTGAACCCCTCCCCACATGCCCACAATCTCAGCAATGGGATCCCCGGCCAGTACCGTTTGGAGGATCTGCTGCTGCAGCTCCATGGAGTATTGCACAAACTCCATTTCCACATTCAGCTTCTCCTTCACCGTTTCCATGGCCGCGAGTCGTGCGTCCCGCAAAGCAGTGGGCATCGTGCTAGGATACTCACCTGTGGCCGGATCCCGATAGGAAGGATCGTCCCCCTCCACCCACCACAGTGCAATCCGAATCTTGGTTGGCGGTTCAGCCGCTCGAACCGTATTCACGCTCAAGAGCAAAGCAACAACTAGCAACAGGAACACAAAATGCTTCTTCTTCATGCTTTTAACCTCCATGCTGTAATATTTTCCGCCAGTCAACGAGCGGAGATGCTCAGACCCTTGGTATCACTCCTTTCCCTGACAATGGTCAAATACTGTACCAACTGGCTTAACCAACAATACCGGAACGTTCGAAGTTCTCCACAAAGCGCCGCTGGATCAGAAAATACAGAGCTAGAAGCGGAGTGAGATAGGTAATCAAGGCCGCTTGCTTAATGGCGTCAAAGGTGAAGGTATTGAAGCTCAGAATATCAAACCTATTCCAAGCTAGGCTCTTAATGAAGTCAAACTGCGTTTCTTGAAAGGTACGATCCAAGATAATGCTCAGGTAGGGACCATCGGGATGGAAGTAGTTGACATAGTAGTTGTCCCCATAATTCCAGACGAAGGAGAACACCATCACGGTCATCATGGCGGGAATGGCATTGGGAATCATCACTCGAAAGTAGGTGCCGTAAAAGCCGCATCCATCGATCAGGGCAGCCTCTTCCAGCTCCTTGGGTATTCCGTAAAAGAATTGCCGGAAGATGAAGATAAACAGGCTTTGCTTGAGGCCAAAGCCAAAGATGGCCAGCAAATAAAGGGACATGGGCCGATTAATCAGATCCACCGATCGACCGTTTAGCCAGCGCAGAATGCCCAGCACATCGAAATCCTTAAAACGCAGATACTGGGAAATCAAGGTCGCCTGGGGCGGTATCACAAAGGTCAGAAGAACCAAGGCAAAGACAAGCTGACGCCCCCTAAAATCCACGCGAGCCAATGAGTATCCGGTCATGGCACTCATGGCGGTTTGAATCAAGGCGATGGTCAGGGCATAGAGCAAAGACTTGACCATAACGAGACTATCCTTACTGAACAGGAGATACTGGGCCACCTGGAAAGACTGGGTGGAAAACCTGCGGGGGATCCAAATGATATCGGGAGTACCCACATCCTTGAGGTGGTTAAACACCAAGGGCAGCAGGCGCAAGAAAGGATAGAGGATCACAAAGGACAGTCCGCAAATCATGACAAATAGAGCGATCCTTCCAGCGAGACGCACCATTCTCTGCTTCATGGTGTAGAGAGCGAGGTTGCGATACGCCAGGTTCTCTTGTTCGGTACGCAAGTTATAGTCATGGGTATTCGATTTAGGATCAATCATTTTTATACACCACCCGGGAGAATAGGAAGGCCACAAGGCCTACGATCAACAGTACGAACAACAAGTAAACGATGGAAAGGGCGGAGCCAATTCCGATTTTGTTTCGCAAGATGGTAAATGTATAGATCTCATTGGTCAGGGCAGAAGCTAGGAACATGTCCACCAGCGTATAAACGGTCACAAACATAGTGAGCGGCGATACCATGGGTAAGGTGATTTTCCAAAAGGTTTCATACTTGTTGGCCCCTTCAATATCCGCCACCTCATAGAGGGCCTGATCGATAGATTGCAGCCCAGCCAGGTAGGTCAGGATTTGCACACCAGACTTGGCCATCATTTCAAACACCTGGGCCACTGCATCAGATAGAAACTGAATAAAACCCCGGGGTAAGCCCGAACTAAAGAGCACCCTTTGAATCAAATCAGCCTGCAAAAACGCGCTGCTTTGCACTTGGGAGTCAATATAGGTGGCGCCTGTGGACATCAACATCAGTCCTAAGACCACATCTAAACCTAGGACAATGGGTAAAAAGAAGATGACCCGAACCAAGCCTCTCCCCTTAAACTCAATATTCAACAAGATGGCGGCAAAAAGGCTAAAGATCACGATCAGCGGGGTGTTGACGAGAATTGTGGTAAACTCCTCATAGAACATGCGATAAATCTGGGTCTGGTTATCACTGGCCAACTCGACCTGGAAGAGGTCAATGAAGTTCTGCAGCCCGGCGAAGACCAGGGAGCGTCCTCCCTGTTCCGCCACTCCCACCACGTTGAAGCTGAAGATCAGGGTGTTCACAATGGGAATCAGAAAGAACAGCACAAAACCGATCAGCCAGGGCAGAACAAAAAGGAAACCCTTTAACCGCCGGGACTGTTTGTACGTCAATGCTTTCATCGTTCTCCCCCTCCCACAATTGTATAGCTGAGAGCCCCAAGGGCCCCCTCGTCAGTTTCCACAGCGTAGTCATTGTAGTTCACAATGACCTTCGTTCCACCCTTATAGGTGGTTTGATACACGGCGGGAGCCAGCATTTGGTGGTGCACGATTTCATTCGTTCCAATTCTTTGGAATGCTTGTGCAATTTCGCCATAGATGGCACGAATCTGATCCGCCCAAAGACGGTAATTTGTAGAATAGAACGAATTGAACTCTGTGTCCTTGAGTAAAGACGAATCCTTGTAGCTTAAAGTAAACTTGGGATGACTTCCCAGCTCCAAGGCCTGGAGCAAATAGTACTCTTGGGGTTGATCGGTTCCGATATTGATACTCTCTGTACAATACTCAACCAGGCCGTTTAGTACCAGCTGCTTAAAGGGAATGCTGCTGGAAAAGAGGATAAAATCGCTGCTCCTGCGGCCGATGTTTTGGACATAGTCAGCATAAGGAATATTCTTTATAAAGGGGTCATCCAAGATGAGGTTATAGCCGGACAATTGCTCCAGACTAGCTTGTTCTATAAGCCCGGCCTGAAGAGGTGTGACCGCATTTTGCCTACGATAGTCCACCATGTAGATACTGCCTAAATCAGCCAGGCTGATGGCATCAAACCAGGCGTTTTTCTGAACAAACCGCTCCAGCAGATCCGGGAGGTAAGAGGGACTGAGGATCTGATAATAGGAGGAACTGTAATCGAAACGCTTGTTGGTCAAATTAAACCGGGTCAAGCGCAGGGGTTTGCTGTCCAGCGCGTACATACCCATCTTAGGTCGAAAGCCATTTTTCTGGGTGTAGACCTTGAGCAGACTGATCTGAACAAAAAGCTGATCACCTTGGTCTGCAATCCTGTGTTGTAACTGCTCAAATTGGGAGACACTGCCGTTGGCCGCTGCAAACTCCACCCGGCTTAAGAGCGATTGATTGATTCCCTGGTTGATCACCCCGCAATAGTTGACCACCTTGTCTACCCCTGCCAGCTCATCTAGGATCTCCCCGGCCTCCTGAAAGGTGGTCATGGAGAGATGGGATTGATAGGGAATTCCCAAAAAGTGTTTTTTGATGCTCACATTCCCCAGGAGATCCAAAAAGACCTTGGGTCGATACGGGATCAATTGCTCCTCTAAGCCATACTGCTCCATCAGGTAGTCTCGATACACTTGAGCCAAATCGTAATAATCCAGTGTTTCGCCTACCAGTAATTTGTAGCGGACGACAGCATTGTAATCATAGTTCACAGAACGGGCCAGATTGGATGTGGTATCTTGGGCATAGGGGCCAAAAAGTCTCACATTGGACACTTGCAGCAAATCAAAGACTGCATTGACCTGATTCGCCGCTGACCTGCTGGCCCTGTTGGCGGCGCTCGCCCGAATATGGGCCAACTCCGCTCCCCGCTCAATCAGGCCCAAAAAGCCTTTCCAATGGTCTTCCTGGTTCAGATACATACCAAAGACGGGGAGAACTAGATCCTCCGCCCGGTCCTGGGCATAGTAGTATTGATCGTAAATATCGTTCTTGTAGACCGCTCTGTCGTAGATGGGCTGGTTCTGATTATAGTTGTTGAGCTGGATTAAGGCCCCCGAGCCGTCCGGAACAAAAATGAAGCCAGGATTCTCTTTGGGAACAGCCTCTGTATGGACATTGCCAAAGAAGGGGTAGACCGAAATGGAGCGAATTTTGTCAAAATCACTGTTGCTTTTGGCGTACGCGGTAGGTATTTTGACCACCAAGTCATCGCCGTCTAGCATGGTCTCGATCGTCACAGTAAATGTGGTCCGGAGTTCAAAAACGGTGCTTTCCCCAAATTGCTGGTTATCATAGATCAACTGCTCTTGATCGTAGCCCGCCAGATCCAACACTCTGATCATCAGGCGGATGGACGATGCCGGGGGCAGGGAGCCCACGGAATACACATAGAAGCCGCCATCTTGGTTTTTGCTGTAGAAGGCATCCCAAAACATGGTGAAATTGTTGTAATCCCGCTCCGAGATCAATCCTGCGGCAAAAGCATTCTCCACCGGGGCAGCAATGAACTCTTCGTAGCGGTTGAAGTAAATCCGCCGGGGCAAGTGCTCAAACACCCGGATCGCTTTGTCCTGCAGTTCATAGGTGATTTGAACCCCCTTTTCCAGCTGGTTCAGGACAAACTGTCCATCTCTAATGCTATAATTATAGGCATTCATGGAACGATGGACACCATCATCGTCCACGCAGTGGATTTCAAAGGGAGAAACGAAGCGGCTGTAGGCTTCACTAACCAAGCCGTCGCTCCCGACGACGGCGGCCCCCGTGGCCAAGGTCTCCCACTCGGTCCCCGTTTGTTTGTCCACAATCCGAATATTCGTAGTTTCTGTATCCAGGTACATTTCCTTGGAGGCATTTTCATAGACAAGCACTTCCCCGTTGTTCTTGGCAATTGTACCTATTGGCCTTTCTAAGAAGCTTGTTTCCGCCTCCACCTTGTGCGGAGCCAAGCGGGGGGAGAGAAGGCGCGAGGCAGCGAAAAGCGCCAAGACTGCAGCGAAACCAAGGAGTAGAACCTTGTATCTCTGGTCTAGCAGCCGCTTTTCTGCTTTCATAATAACCACCCCTCCAGCCTGACCAGGGCTTCTCTGGTAAACAACTGGACAAAGGCGACCAATTCCTGAATTAGGGAATAGGCTAAGAGGATCAAAAACAAAATCACTCCGATGGCAAAACCGGTGACGGCTAAGGTCACAAGGTTCTTCAAGAACCCGTAATCATGGATGGTATTTAGACCGGTGAAAACTAGAAATACAAACCATAATCCCCCGGCAGCAAGGAGCAGGCTGTAAATGGGGACCTCATCGGCGGTAATAAACTGACTGAGAACAATGGCCATCACTTGCGTGGCGATCACGGGCACCAGGGCATAGCCCAGCACGATGTAAATCTCCCGCATCGTCCCTTTCCCTTCAAAGAGTGTTGTGGTGGAGTAGTTGCCCACAACAAAGATCAGATAGGGCAGGACACTGTAAAACACGATCAACAGGCTGTTCATGTGTTTCGGGTTGGCGTGATTGACCACAAAGCCGCTATACTGAGTGGCAACGACGGCCAAGAGCCCGTTGACCAGGAGGAACAGGGTGGCGATGGAGGCGTCTCCCCGATCCCGGAATTTGATCTCATAAAAGCCGTCAAAGGGATGGAAAATGACATATCGGGAGTAGATCAGTTTTTCCCAGAACTGTTTCATCGTTCTCCACCCTTCTTGTGATATCGGTATTCGGAATAAACCACCAGCCCCAGCAGGAGCAAAACCGGCGTGATGAAGAAGGCGAAGTGGTCACTGAGAAACTCGGCACGATATTTGTTGTAGGCCATGGAATAATGGGAGCGGGCATTTCCTAATTTAAAGTACTGCATAGCCTGTTCATATTGATCCTGCATATAAAGCATCTTGCCATAGCCCACATAGGCCATGTCGTAATTGGCATTGTAGTTTAGGGCCAAGAGCCACCTCTCCCCGGCCTGATCCCAGTCGCCCACGTAGTACGCCTTGGTGGCGTCAATCACCGCCTGCCCAAACTGGGTTGGCGTGTAAACCGCAATCGTCCCTTTGTTTTTGTCGGAAGCGATCAAATCATCACCCAGCCAAGACAGATCATTAGGTGACAGAAACTCTCCCCTGGCCCGCCCCTTGTTTCCCAGTACGAAGAGGAGTTCGCCGTCGAAATTGTAGACGAAGATGCGGCCTTTGCCGGCGTCCAAGATGGCATACATGCCGTAGTCATTCACTGTGACCGCAATGATCTCAGACTGTTCGTCCGTGAGGGGATCCCGGAGATCACCATAGGGCGGAAGATAGCCCTCCTTGCGGATGATGTTCTCCCCGCTGGGGTTGATCCTGGCCACCTTATCAATGGACTGGGGATCGGAATTTGTGGCGTAAATAAAGCCGTTCTCGTCAAGATCAATATTGTTAAAGGGCGGTGCAAAGGTCAGGGCCATTTGGGCCAACTGTTCTTCGGTGGCCAGGCTCTTCCAGAAATACTCGATGGGGCTGTAGCGAATGCGGTTCGTGCCAAAGTAGTGGGAAAAGGAGCCATCGGCGTTGAGGACAACAATGCCCTCGCTTCCCCCCGGTACCACGCCGTAGATGCGATAGGCGCTGTCCACCACTAATTTGGAGGGAATGAACTGGGTGCGCCCTACAAAGTTGTCGGGTTTTTCTATGATCCCTTGCACATAGTAAAAGACATTGCCCCTAGCATCGAGGGCCTCAGAGAAGATGGCAATCCGGGCCTCGCCATATTTCGCATCCCGGTATCCCGAGTCTGCAATGTATAAATCGCCGTTTTCGGCCTCAAAGGCACCTTCAGGCAGCGTCAGCCGCATTTGTTGACCGCCTTCGGTCATAATGCGATTGTCCTCATTCTTGAAAAGCGTGATCCGGGTAATAAACTCAAAGTCATGATCGGTGACAATCACTTGGCTCCCGATGCGATCCACAATAAAGACCCTGTGGGCACCGACGTGGATATCCGCCAATTCTCCGAAATTATACACTCCTGGGATGCCTGCAACATTGATTTCGTCCTTCAAACGATAGGCGGGCGCGCTGGGAACAGTCTCCAGCCAATAATTATAGGTATAACTGTCCGCTCCCTGGGCGGTCCAGCTGGCCAAGAAAAGCACAACCATCAGGCAGAAAAACGTACCCCTTACAAGAAACGTCCTGTTCACAGCATCCACCACCTTATTCTTTGATGCCGGAAGTGGCCATGGTCTCAATCACATTACTTTGGGAAATGACAAAGACCGTGAGTGGAACAATGAGCATAAACAAGCTTACCGCCGCCGCCACGCCCGTTCGTGCCACTCCGCCCTCGACAATTTGGGAAAGAGCGTAGCTGAGCGGCTTCAGTTTTTCGCTGTAAATATAGGTTCCGCCCGTTGCCCCCCACAATGCCTGGAACTGCAGGATAACCAGGGTCAACCAGGCCGGACGAGCCAGGGGCATCACAATCGTCCAGTAAATCTTGAGATCACTGGCCCCGTCCATCTTGGCCGATTCAATGAGGGCATCGGGTATTTGCACGATAAAATTCTGCATCAAGTAGAGGCCCAGTGTTGTCCCGAATGTGGGCAGCAGAATCGCACCGTAACTGTCCAAGAGTCCCAGTCTGGAAATCACCAAGTAACTGGGTATGCCTGTTACCGCCGCACTGAACATCAGGGAGTAGACAATCATTTTAGACATGATGGTCGATCCGGGAAAACGAAACTTGGCCAGGGGAAAAGCGGCTAAGGAACTGATAAAGACACTGCCCACCGTACCCAGAAGAGTAATATAGAGCGTATTGAACACATAGCGGGAAAAAGGCACCCAGGAATTGCTCATCAGGCTGATCAGATCCCGATAATTGTTGAGAGTGGGATTTCTCACCAACAGCCGCGGGGGAAACAAGAGGATCTCATTTAAAGGCTTAAAGGCGTTATTGACGATGAAGATCAAAGGCCAGGCACTGAAGAGGCCGAAAAGTGCTAAGAAGAAAAACAAGACAAGATCGCCTCCAAGGGAGCGATTCAAGCGCTTGGACCGGTGTTTTTTTACGGCCATTATTGTCCCACCCTTCGGATCAGTTTCTGAATCACCAGGTTGGCAAAGATCATGGTCAGAAACAATAAGGTAGCAATGGACGAGGCGTAGCCCATCTCAAAGCGGATCGTACCATAGTCCATCAGATGGGTTATCACCGTGCGCCCAGCATAGGATACGGAGGGAAAGCCCGCCAACTGCATGGACACATCGCCCACGGAAAAGGAGGCCGTAATCTGAATAACGGCACCGAAGAGAAGCTGAGGCTTCATGGATGGCAGGGTGATATGCCATAGTTCCTGCCAGCGATTTCGCACCCCGTCAATGGCACCGGCCTCATAGAGGGTACGATCCACGTTCTGCAGTCCGGCAATGAAGGACAAGAAACTGACACCCAGACTGAGCCAGATCTGAACCAGGATCACAATCCAGATAATGTACTTGGGATCCTGCAGCCAGAGCAGGGGCTCCTGGATGAAGCCCCAGTTGACCAAGGTGGAGTTGGCATAACCATATAAGTCCGAAGAGAAAATCAGCCTCCAAATCAGGAAGGCATTTCCCGAAATGGACGGTGCATAAAAGACGACGGTTAAAAACACGCGCAGCGGTCTCTTGAGCTCGTTGATCAGCCAGGCCAGGATAAAGCACAGGAGATAACTCAAGGGTCCGGTAATAAAGGCAATCAAAAGGGTGTTTCTAATCGCGATTAAGAAGATCGCATCATGCAGAAGCAGGTTAATGTAGTTTTGCGCCCCGATAAACTGGGGCATCTGCAGCATATTGAAATTCGTCAAGCTCAAAAGGATGGACGAGAAAACGGGCAGAAAGACAAAGAGGAAGAAGGCGGTCATAAAAGGAGCCACCATCAGGTACTTCATTTTGTTGTGCCGCATCTCTCTCCAGAGACGCTGCAATTTCCCCCTGGGCCCCAAGTCAGATGCCCCCGATACCATGGCTAGTTCCCCCCTCTATCCCGCGTTGATAATCCAAACTCCGTACGCTTGATGGTCAGCTCGTCATTGATGGCCTTCACGTTTTCGTGGAGGGTTTCCCGGGGATTCTTCCCGTCATTGATCACCGCCCGGAGGGCATAATCAACTTGGCGCCAGGTGATGTAACCCCCTGGTACTTCCGGAATGGCGCACACATTCTCGAATTGGCCGCGCAGCTGATCGTAGCTCGCCGAATCCCAGGGTAAGCGAGCGACCGCTTCCAGATTGGCGGTCTGATAACGGGCGGCGGCACCCATAATCCCTTCCAGCCCACGCCCATAATTTACCTGCGTATCCGTGCTGGTCCACCATTTCAAGAATTCCCAGCTGGCCTCCTTGTTCTTGGCCCCTTTTAGCAGCATGCTGTTGCCGATCATGGACACGGACTGGTTTTGGATGCCAGCGGGGCTTTCCATGCCCGGCAGGGCGCTAAAGCCCCATAAACCCTGGATTTCCGGTGCAAAGACCGCCAGGGTATTGTACATGGTGTAATCGGCGATCCCGATCGGCATTTCACCGGTCCGGAAGCGATTGGGGAAGTCCGCCTCCACCGGCAGCTTATAACTGGTAAAGAAGTCGGTCCAGATCTTAAAGGCTTCCATGGCCTCAGGCGAGTCCAGGCCGCTTTCGATTCCCAGGTCCGCTCCTTCGCCGCGATAGAGGCTACCTCCCATCTGATAGAGAAGTGCGGTATACATATAGAGGGTGTTAGGTACATAGAACTGATAGTTGTTCATTTCCAAATAAGGAATGATGCGATACACATCGGTCCATGTCTGGGGCACGGCGAGCTGCAGTTCGTCCAATACATCCTGGCGGTAAAAGAGCATCAAAAAGCTTTGGGTTTCCGGCAGACCATAAATGCCCCCATGATAGCGCATGATATCAAAGGCACTGGGCGCAAAGCGGCGGGCTACCTCCTCAAAGTCCTCAAACTGGGTCAGATCATAGGCCGCATCCCGCATGGCGAAGTTGATGGTTGTATCGCCCCCGAGACCTAAGACCACATCGGGTCCCTCACCGGCTAAGGTGGCGGGAAGCACAACTCCGATGGGCACAAGCTTCAAATTGACCTGAATATCGGTGACAGGAGTAAAGGTGTTGTCGATCAGGTTACGGAGAATCTGCACCTGATCGCGCCCGCTTTGCATCCATACCTCGATAGTTTCCAAATGGCCCGCGGCATCCGCTTTAAAGTCATTGTAATCAACAAAAAAAGTGGAAGCGAAACGTAAAACCGAATAGTAGAGGCGCTCCAAAAAACCCGCCTGCACCTCTGGCAAGGCATTTTGGGGTGAAGCTAAGAGAAAATAGTCGATCTCTAGGGGTTGTTCACTGGCCTGCAGAATCCAAGTGCTCATGGCCGAGATATTGCTTTCCATCATGGTAATCTGGCGAATCACTTTGTTGGGGCTTTTGACCAGCTCCCCTAACTGCACAGCCATCTGATCGAGGAGGGCTGTTTCATCGCTTCTATCTCCGCTGATCGCCTCAATCTCTGCGACGATCCGCGTGAGGCGAGAGTGTTCCTGTTCCATTGTGACCACCAGATGGGGCAGTTTGCGCTCGAGCTGATAGTCAATGTACTTCTCCGGGGCCACTCCTGTGATCTGCGTGATTTGCCGGTAGAGATCGTTGAGGATCGTCACGCTCTCTTTGACTTCCTGGATGATGGGCCCCATGGCCCCTAGGGTGGACTGCAGTTCAATAGTATTTACACCCTGCTTAAGATGGATCAGATAGGGACCTGCTTCATTCCCTACAGTATACATTTCAAAGCGGGTATTGTAAGGAAACTCCAGGGCATAGGCTTCTTGGAAAGGCACTTCCCCGTTAATCTTAAGCTCCCTGGCTGCAAAAACCCCTCGTTTGGTGTTTTGCAGCACACTGAGACTCAATTGATACAGTCCTTCTTGGGGCACCTCAATCTCCCAGCGAATCCAGTCGCCCATCACCCGCCAGTTGTAGCCCCCGATGGTATTCAGGCGAATATAGTAGGGATGGTATGGTTCTAAGCGGGTGCTGCTGAAGTTGGACATGGCGTGCAAGGTGGGGGAGGATTTCTTGATGGCCAGGGTATGATGGTCATCGCCGTCCAGGCGCTCGGCCTGAAATTTAATGTTGGGACCGGCATAGATCTTGTACTTTTCCTGCTTGGCTTGTAGGTAAGATGCGTAGGTTGGGACGAGAGGTGCT
>LSQX01367671.1_pt1 | contig 14789 bp, 15 predicted proteins | sample 654561 | NCBI WGS metagenome assembly LSQX01 (sample SAMN04489861, study PRJNA283612) | anaerobic digester metagenome | isolation source: 4 biogas reactors fed with cattle manure at either 37C or 55C with and... | place: Denmark: Kongens Lyngby | collected 2014
TATTATTTAGATAAGAATAGGAAAGTAGGCATAATAGTGATTAAAAAAAACGTAGTTGTTGGGTTAATTATGGGGATTCATGCTAGACCTGCTGCTAATTTGGTGAAATTAGCTAATTCTTTTATGTGTAATACTTTTTTAGAATATAATGACAAAAAAATAAATGCCAAAGATATTTGGGATGTATTGAGTAATGGGATTGATAATGGAAGTCATGTAACGGTAATATGTGATGGAGAAGACGAAAATAATGCTATTGAGAAGATAAGTGCTTTTATAAGTAATGAAGAGGGGTCATGATTATGGAATATAAAGGTATAGGAGTATCAAATGGAAGATCGTTAGGTGTGGCAGTTGTCATACATGAAACAGAAATAGTTAACACATCTACAAAAGAAATAAATAAAGAAGAGGAATTGAGAAAAGCTCTCTCTGCAATCTCATCTTTAATAAAAGAATATGATGAAATCATAGAAGACAAAACCAAAAATAAGGAAGTTATATTGCTTGCGGAAGCCTATAAAATGATGGTTTCGTCCTCATCTTTATATGACGAGATTAGCGATCTTATTATAAAAGGTAATTATAATGCTGTTAGGGCAGTTGATGAAGTTTTAACTAGTAAAGCTTATAAGATGGCTAATTTAGATAACGAATATGCCAAAGAAAGATCAAACGATATTAAGAATATTAAAACAAGAATCATAAAAAAAATCCTTGGAATAAACGATATAAACATATCTGACATTAATTATGATTTTGTTCTTGTTGGGAAAGAAATAACGCCATCAATGCTTCTAGCGGCAGATCCAAACTATATAAAAGGGATTGTATCAGAGCTTGGAGGTATAACTTCTCATGTCGCCATACTTGCTAAAAATATAGGAATTCCTGTTATTTTCAACATTAAAGAAGTGGATAAAAAGATAAGTGATAAAGAGATAATATATATTGATGGAAATAAGGGAATTGTTGTAAATGAAATAGATTCTGATATGATAAAAAAATATCAAGAAGATATTAATAATTACAAAATAATAAGCAGCGGTTTAAATGAGATGTTGGATAAAAAAGCTAAAACACTAGATGGTAGAGTTTTTGATGTTGCATGTAATGCTGGAGATATAAATGATTTAAATCGTATAACAAATATTAAATCAGATGGAGTAGGCCTCTTTAGGAGTGAGTTTTTGTATTTAAATAGAAATACAGCACCTAGCGAGGATTTTCAATTCAATGCATATAAAGCACTTGCTGTTGCTATGAAAGACAAGCCATTAATAATAAGAACTATTGATATAGGTGGAGATAAAAAAACACCGATTTTTGATATTGAACATGAAGCCAATCCTTTTTTAGGATATCGTGCTATAAGATATTGTCTAGAGCATAAAGAGTTATTTAAAACGCAACTTAAAGCTATATTAAGGGCTAGTAGTTTTGGCAATGTTATGATTATGTATCCAATGATAAGTAGCATTGATGAAGTACGTAATGCTAATACTATTTTGAGAGAAGCAATGGCAGAATTAGATGATGCAGAGATAACATACAATTCTGATACCAAAGTGGGAATAATGGTTGAAGTTCCTTCAGTAGCTGTGATGGCAGATTTATTTATCGATGAAGTTGATTTTTTTAGTATTGGCACCAATGATTTAATTCAATATACACTTGCTGTTGATCGTACAAATTCAAAGGTAAGTAAATTATATGATGCATATAATCCAGGTGTTATAAGACTTGTTAAGAAAACTATTGAATCTAAGAAAGACGGTAAATTTGTAGGAATGTGTGGCGAAATGGCGGCAGATCCACTATATATAATTATTTTAGTTGGACTAGGGCTAGATGAATTTAGCGTTAATGTTAGTTCAGTTCTGAAAGTGAAAAAATATATATCATTGTTAAATTATGAAGAATGTAAAAAAATCGTGGAGCACATTCTAACCTTGAAAACGGGTTTTAAAATAAAGAGTTATTTGGAAAACTATGCAAAAGAGGTATTTAATATATATCTAGATTTGTGATGGTGATAACAGTTGTGATGCTGTGTCATATATAAGGAGGTGAGATGATGGCTGAGCCTAATATTGTTTTAACGAGAATAGATAATCGATTAATACATGGCCAAATTATTGGACAGTGGGCTACAACAATAGGCGCTAATTTAATATTAGTAGCTGATGATTTGGTTGTTAATCAAGATGTGGAAAGAAATCTTATGCAGATGGCAGCTGAAGCAATGGGTTTTCAAGTACGCTTTTTTACAGTCGATAAAACAATTGATATTATTCATAAGGCTTCTCCAAGTCAAAAAATATTCATCATATGTAGAACACCAAGAGAAGTGGTTGAACTTATTAGGGGTAGTGTTCCAATTAAGAAAGTGAATATTGGTAATATGCATGTCAGCCAAGGGAAAAAGAGTATTGGCACCAAGGTATATGTAGATGATAATGACATGGAGGATTTAAATTTTATTAAATCTAAAGTAGAAGATATTTTCATCCAAGACACACCAAGTAATTCAAAGGAGAAATTTTAAAGGAGGAATTATATGGAAATAACACTACTACAAGGAATCCTTTTAGCAGTATTTGCTTTCATTTTCGCGGTTGATTTTTGGTTAGAAGGATTGTTTATTTTTAGACCTATTATTGTTTGTACAGTTGCAGGACTAATTCTCGGTGATTTACAAACTGGTCTAATGGCTGGTGGACTTGTTGAACTTGCTTTTGCAGGCTTAACAAGCGTAGGGGGAACAGTTCCACCAGACCCAATCATGACAAGTATTATGACAGTTGTTATTTCAGTAACAACTGGTCAAAATGTAGCTACATCGTTGGGAATAGCACTACCATTTGGGTTATTGATGCAATACTTAGGAATTTTCTCATATTCGATTTTTTCATTTTTTAACCCAAGGGCAGACAGATATGCAAAAGCCGGAAATGTTGATGGAATAGTAAGGTTAGGATTATTAATCACAACTATTTATGCGTCATATTTCTTGGTTGTTGCGTTCTTATCAACATATGTTATGCAAGATGCAATGGCATCACTTGTTAAATCTATGCCTGAGTTTCTAATCCACGGCTTTCAAGTAGCAGGTGGGTTAGTACCGACTGTTGGCTTTGCTCTACTTCTTAATGTTATGCTTAAGAAACGCTTCTTTGCTTATCTATTAGCTGGTTTCTTATTTGTATGTTTCATCCCATTTGGTAATGTTTTACCAGTAGCTGTAATGGGGTTAGCATTTGCATTACTAGATTACTATAGAGATGATAGTAAAGGTGGTGAACATAATGAAGGAATCTAAAAAAAGAGTATTAAGCAAAAACGATATAACAAAAGTTGGATTGTTATCAATTCTAAATCAAGCAGGCTTTAACTTCGAAAGAATGCAAGCAATTGGGTTTACTTCAGCAATGGTTCCAGCCTTAAAGAAAATATATAAAAACGACAAAAAAGGTCTCGTTAGAGCAACCCAAGACAATCTGGAATTTATTAATACGCACAACGTTTTAGTACCTTTTATAATGGGGCTAATGTTATCTTTACAGGAAAATAAAGAAAGTCCTGACATGGTAAAAAATATTAAAGTATCATTATTTGGCCCTCTAGCAGGTATAGGGGATGCAATATTTTGGTTTACAGTATTACCTATTACAGCAGGTATATGTGCTTCACTTGCAAGTGAAGGTAATATTATTGGACCTATTATTTTCTTCTTAGTTTTCCTAGCAGCATTCTTATTACGTATTCCTTTAGCACATATTGGATATAATATGGGAACTAAGGCTCTTGATATGATTAAAGATAATGTTGAAAAAGTAGCTAGAGCTGCTAACATTTTAGGCGTTACTGTTCTAGGAGCATTAATAGCAAGTTATGTAAATATTGAAGTGTTAACAACTTTTACAGTAGGTGAAGGAAGTGTCGTATCGTTACAAGAAGATTTCTTTAATATGATTTTTCCAAACATACTACCATTTGGGTTTACTTTCTTGATGTTATATTTTGTAAGAAAGAAATTCAATCCTGTTGCGCTTATAACAAGCACGTTGATTCTTTCAATCTTGCTGTCATATTTAGGAATATTATAAAGAAAGAGCCATTATATGGCTTTTTCTTTATAACAATAACTTCTTTGTTAATATCTACACATTGCTTCACATGTTAAAAAATAGTATAATTGATATAACATAATAGGAGGATTAATGAAAAATATAATTATTATTACAGGGCATGCTAACTATGCAACAGGTCTATTAAGTTCAATAGAGATGATAGCAGGGGAAAACGAGGATATTATCGCAGTTGATTTTAATGATGGTGTTGATATAGAGAGTGTTTATGATGAATTAGTATCGAAACATATTGGAGATAATATTTTATTTGTATGCGATTTATTAGGAGGTACACCATTTAAAGAAGCATCTAAAATAGCATGTGAAAAAAACAATATAGAGCTTGTTATTGGTTGTAATTTAGGAGCTATGTTAGAAATTTCATTAATAAAAGATACTTTAAGCTTAAATGATTTAGTAGCAAAGATTATTGATTCTAGTAAAAAAAACATCTCCCATCTTGATAAAAAAATAGTATTAGAACAAACGAGGAGAAATAATGAAACCTTATAAAACACTTATCTTTGATATTGATGGCACTTTGTTAGATACCTATCTTCCTTCTGTTACATCTCTAAGAAAAGCCCTCAAGGATGTAGTTGGCTCAAATTACACTGATGACGAATTAGCTTTTCATTTTGGAATACCTATTGAATATGTCCTAGAGTCATTGAGTATAGATAACAAATATTATCAATTAATATATTCTAAAACAGACGAATACTACTGTCAGGATGAAAGAAGAAAGAAAATTTTTAAAGGTATTGATAGAGTATTAAAAATATTAAGCGAAAAAGAGGTCTTAATTGGTATTGTTACATCGAGAGATAAAAAAGAAGTACAAATTGATTTTAATACTCTTCCTATCTCTAAATATTTCAAAGTGATTGTAGATAAAGAAGACACGAAAAGACATAAGCCACATTCTGATCCAATTGATAAATTTATTGAAATAACAAACTCAAATAAGGCACAGACAATATATATTGGTGATACATTATATGATTGTAAAGCTGCTCATGAAGCAGGAATAAAGTTTGCTTTAGCAACTTGGGGTGCATTAAATAAAGAAGTAGATGCAGATTATTTTTTAGAAACACCAGAAGATATACTTAAGTTAATATAAAAAAGACCACAAGGTCTCTTTTTTTAAAATGTTTTAACATTTAATAATTCTTCATCTATATCTGGATTATATCCTTTAAATAAAGATAATTCACAAGCTAACAATTGAATAATTACAATAGCGGTAAAATAAGTTTCAAATTTTTCTTGTGATTCTATATATATATGATCATCAACATTCTTTGTTAAATCCTTATTATTAGTTATAAGAAGAACCGGTACATTCTTTTGTTTTAATCTTTTAATGATATTGCCAACATCATCATCAAATTCTCTTTCAATTCCAAAGACAATAGTAGGAATATTATCATTAATCATGGCTATAGGGCCATGATAAAACTCAGAAATTGGATAAGAACTAACGTGAGTATGGCTAGTTTCCGTTATCTTAAGTGCTGTTTCCATGGCTAATGGTAATGTTAAACCACGTCCTAAGACAAAAATACTGTTAGAATTAACCATTTTGATTACTTCTTTTATCTTGTCATGGAATCTATATCCATTTTCAATAGCTTGCTTAATATTTTCTTTGTTTATTTTTGCATGTTCATCGTTGGTTAGAGCTAAAACAAGGCTGTTGATAAGATAAAGGGTTGTTATAAAAGTTTTAGTGGCAGGAACAGCTATTGCTTCTCCAGCATTACAATATAATGTGTAATCTGTTGATTTAGCAATATCACTTTCTAAATTATTGACAATACTTAATGTTAAAGCCCCTTTTTCTTTAGCCCTTTTTAAAACAGTAAGAGTATCTTGTCCGCCTCCAGATTGTGAAATACCTATTACCAAACTTTTTGACATATCAGTATTTGAACCATAAATTGTAAATATTGATTGAGAAGCTATTGAAACCGGCTTATGATAATATAATTCCAATAAATATCTGGCATATATTCCAGCATGAATAGAAGTTCCCCTACCAACAATAACAATATTTTGAGGGTTAAATTTTCTTATTTCATCTGATATATGTTTAATATTATTAACATTGTAATTATGACACTCCTCAATATTATTTACTTGTTCAAATATTTCTTTTAACATTATTGTATCATTCACAATATCACCTCTACTATATAATAGCATTTAGAAATCGTCTTTGCAAATGAATTATTTAAATAAAAAAAGACAAAAGATATTTAATACTCAACTTGAAAATGGTATAATATAATGTAAGAATGGAGGAATAAAATGAAATATGATATTCATGGTAGCAAACTCGTAGTTACTGATGCAATTAGAAGTTATATTGAAGAAAAATTGAGTAGATTAAACAAATATTTTGAAAATGCTTCTAATGTAACAGCAAAAATTGTCATAAAGGTAAAGGGACGTGATCAAATAATTGAGGTAACAATTCTAACATCACCTTTTACGTTGCGTAATGAGGAAGTTCATTCAAATTTGTATGCTGCTATCGATTTAGTCGCTGACAAATTAGAAAGACAGATAGTAAAAAATAAAACAAAATTGCAAAGTAAATCTCTAAGAATTAAGGATAGTGATTTTAATTTTGATAATATAAAAGAAGATACTGAAGACGAGTATGAAAGTGTCGTTAAAAGAAAAAAATTGGATACTAAACCAATGAGTGAAGAAGAAGCCATTTTGCAAATGAATATGCTTGGGCATGATTTTTTCATATATAAAGATGCAGAGACAAACGACATAAATGTTTTGTATAAAAGAAAAGATGGTAATTACGGGGTAATTGAAACTAAATAAAATCACACAACGTGTGATTTTTTCTTTTACTTATGGTACAATATATTTTGACTTGGAAGGATGATAAAATGAGTTTTTTAAAAAGTATATTCAATCATGAATATAGGGAATTGAAGAAATTTTATGCGATAGCTGAAAAGATAGATACCTTAGATGAAGAAATGCAAAAACTATCAGATTATGAATTGAAAACAAAAACCGTAGCCTTTAAAGAACGTTTGAAGAATGGTGAGACGATAGAGGACTTATTAGTCGAGGCTTTTGCGGTTGTTCGTGAGGCTGCATTTAGAACAATAGGTGAGAAACCTTATTTTGTTCAGCTTGTTGGCGGTCTAGCAATTCACTATGGAAATATAGCTGAAATGAAAACAGGGGAAGGAAAAACCCTATCATTGACTATGCCTGCTTATTTAAACGCTTTGACTGAGGAGGGTGTCCATGTTATTACGGTTAACGAATATTTAGCTAGTTTTCATGCTGAATGGATGGGAAGAATATTTAATTTTCTTGGTCTAACTGTTGGTGTCAACTTAAGAGAATTGGATTTTGAAGAAAAAAAAGAAGCATATAAATGCGATATATTATATACAACAAACAACGAACTTGGTTTTGACTACTTAAGAGATAACATGGTTGTTAAAAGCGAAAGACGTGTTCAACGTGGCCTTAATTTTGCAATTGTCGATGAAGTTGACTCAATTTTAATCGATGAAGCTAGAACACCTCTTATTATATCTGGTGGTTTCATGAAATCACTTAATCTATATAAAGATGCTGATTCATTCGCCAAAACACTTCGTGAAAACGATGATTATATTAAAGATGAAAAAACTAATTCAATTAGTTTAACTGATAATGGTTCTATAAAAGCAGAACAATACTTTAAGACAGATAATCTATATGATATTAAGCATTCTGGTCTTGTTCATCATATTAATCAAGCAATAAAAGCAAATTATGGAATGAAAAAAGATGTTGACTATGTTGTTCAAGATGATGAAATTGTTATTGTTGATCAATTTACAGGACGTCTTATGAAGGGGCGTGCTTATAGTGAAGGATTACATCAAGCAATAGAAGCAAAAGAGGGCGTAACTATAAAAGAAGAAACTCAAACGTTAGCAACTATTACATTCCAAAACTTGTTTAGAATGTATAAGAAATTATCAGGTATGACAGGTACTGCCAAAACAGAGGAAGAGGAGTTTAGAAATATTTACAATATGTATGTTATTCCAATTCCAACTAACAAGCCAGTTATTAGAGAGGATCTTGCAGACCTTGTTTATGCTACTAAAAAAGGAAAATATGCAGCTATCGTAAGAGTCATAGAAGATAGGTACAAGGCAGGACAACCAGTTTTAGTAGGTACAATTGCAATAGAAACAAGTGAGTTAATTAGTGATTTATTGAAGAAAAAGAAAATACCACACGAGGTTTTGAATGCTAAGAATCACGCTAGAGAAGCTGAAATTATCGCTAAAGCAGGTGTTAAAGGTGCTATCACTATTGCAACTAATATGGCTGGTCGTGGTACTGATATAAAACTTGGAGAAGGAGTTAAAGAATTAGGCGGGTTATTTGTTGTAGGTACTGAAAGACATGAATCAAGACGTATTGATAACCAATTAAGAGGTCGTTCTGGACGTCAAGGGGATCCTGGGATGTCACAATTCTTTGTTTCATTAGAAGATGAAATTATGGTTAGATTTGGATCAGATCGTATAAAAGGTATGATGCTAACATTAGGTTTTGATGGTGAACAAGCAATACGTAGCAAGGTATTTACTAATGCCATGGAAACAGCTCAAAAAAGAGTTGAGGGTCATAACTTTGATATTCGTAAGCAATTATTACAATATGATGATGTTATGAATCGTCAAAGAGAGATTATCTATGAAAAAAGAAATAGAATATTAGATCAAGTATCAATCCATGATTACATATTAGAATGCATAAAAGGATATATAATTAGATTAGTAAAAAGTCATTTAATAGAAGAAGAAGTTCTTAGTCCTAACGACAAAGTGGAAATAATAGAAGCTGTAAACGAAAACTTACTTAGAAAAGATGATATTTCAGTAGAAGATATAAATACTGAAGATACCAATCAAGTTATTGAAAAAATTTATGAAAGAGTCATAGAGGATTATGAAGATAAAATAGATGATTTACCAAATGAAATAATCAATGATTTTGAAAAAGCAATTCACTTAAATGTTATTGATAGATATTGGATGGAACACATTAATACTATGGATCATTTAAGAGAGGGTATTGGCTTAAGGGGTTATGCTCAAGAAAATCCTCTTCAAGCGTATATTTCAGAAGGATTTGAAATGTTTGAAGATATGCTAGCAAAAATTGAAGAGCAAACATCAATATATTTACTAAAAGCAGAGGTAAGACAAAATCTTGAAACAAAAGAGGTTGCTAAGGTAAGCACCAATGAGGATAAAAATAAAACCATAAAAAGGCAACCAAAAAAAGTTAACAAGGTAGGTCGTAACGAATCTTGTCCATGTGGCAGTGGTAAAAAATACAAACATTGCTGTGGAAAATAAGTAATAAGAACTTTTCATTAATATGAGAAGTTTTTTGTTTATAAGGAACATAATATTAAAAGGTGATATTATGGCTTGCAGAGGTAAAAGAATTAAGCTGATACTCTTTTTTGTTGTAATAGCGATACTATTATTCATTCCCTTATATAATATCAGTAATATAAATAAGATAAAAATTAAAGATGATTTCGCATCTGAAGTGAAAAATATCCTTACATCCATAGAAAACGAAAAAATGAAAGTAATCAATTTTAATTTTCAAAAAATAAATGAACGAACTATAGACTCAATATTAGGTATATCTAATACTAATTATGAACAAATCAGAGTTAATATGATTGCAGAAAAAATCCGCATAACTGTAATTGGGTGTAATAAGTGGAAAGGTATGCTAGCATGTGGAACTATTGAAGGAATTAAGATTATTGAGGGAACAGACAAATGTGTCTAATTCATTTACTATTTTTTGACAAAAGTATTAGAAATATTTAAAAAACAATTCCCTCATGATATAATCTAATAAGGTGATATAGTATGGAAATAAATGAATTGAATAAAGAAATAGCTAGTTTTAAAGAACAACTTGAAAATTTATGGGGGCTTCTTTGACGTTAATAGTAAACAAAAGAAAATAGATGAACTGTCTTTAAAAATGAGTGAAGCAAGTTTTTGGAACGACAAAGATGAAGCTGAAAAAATTATCGAGGAAAGTAATAATCTTAGGAAAAGTATAGAAAAGATACTAGAACTTAGAGTAAAAATTGACGAAAATTTAGAAATGTTGTCACTTGTTGAGTCATCACCTGATGAAGAAATTGTTAGCGTTATAGAAGAAGAAGCATCATATATCGACAAAGAGTTATCAACGTTAACATTAGAAGTTATGCTTAATGGTCCATATGATAAAAATGACGCCTTATTAGAAATACATTCTGGTGCAGGTGGAACAGAATCATGTGATTGGGCTAGTATGCTTATGCGTATGTATCTTCGTTGGTGTGAAGCAAAAAATTATAAATATGAGATAATTGATGTTCAAGATGGAGATGAGGCAGGAATCAAAAGAGCGGTAATAATCATCAAAGGATATAATGCTTATGGTTATCTTAAAAGTGAAAAAGGCGTACACCGCTTAGTACGTATCTCGCCCTTTGATGCTAATAAAAGACGTCATACATCATTCGCATCAGTAGAGGTTATACCACAACTTGATACAAATATTAATATAGAAATTAAAGAAAGTGATATCAAAGTAGACGTATATAGAAGTAGTGGTGCAGGTGGACAATCTGTCAACACTACTGATAGCGCTGTTAGAATTACCCATATTCCAACAGGTGTAGTAGTAACTTGTCAAAATGAGAGAAGTCAAATAAAAAACAAAGAGAAAGCTTTACAAGTATTAAAAAGTAAATTATATCAAATAGAAATGTCTAAAAAAACGCAGTCATTATCAGACTTAAAAGGAAATCAAAGAGACATTGATTTTGGATCTCAAATAAGATCTTATGTAATGCATCCATATATGATGGTGAAAGATCATCGTACTGATACTGAAACAAGTAATGTTATAAAAGTGTTAGATGGGGAAATTGACTTGTTTATTGAGAGTTATTTAAAAGGAAGTGTTGATTGTGGAAAGTAAAGTAGAATTGAAAAATATTAATAGCATAATTGGTAGAAGACATATATTAAAAAGATATATTTCATTTGTTTTAGCAGTACTATTATTAGCAACATCGTACAACTTGTTTATCTTGCCAAATGACTTGGTTTTTGGTGGTGTAAGTGGTATTGCCGTTATGACTAAGGATATTATAGATCCATCTTTCTTAATTTTAGGTATAAATTCTTTGCTATTAATATTAAGTTTTTTCGTCCTTGGCGGTGAAAAAACTGCGGGTTCAATAGTAGGTGTCTTTTTATATCCAATATTTATCAAATTAACAGCTAATATTGGTGAATTTATCGTTATAAAAGACGCTGATTTGTTTTTAAATGTTTTGTTTGCGGGATTCCTCTCCGGTATAGCCTCTGGTACCATCCTTAAAAATGGTTTTAGTACTGGGGGTACTGATATTGCTGCTCAAATAATATCTAAAATATTTAAGGTGTCGATTGGAAAAGGGATTGTCATCATTGATGGAATTATCCTTATTTTTGGTGGTATATATTTAGGAATAATAAAAGTTATGTATGCTGTTATATTATTATATATATATAGTTTAATGGCTGACAAAGTAATGCTAGGTATTTCTGATAACAAAGCTTTTTATATTATTACAGATAAAGAAGAAGAAGTAAAAGAGTATATATTTGACACTTTAAATCATGGTGTTACAATTTTAAAGGCTAAAGGAGGATATGAGGGTCATAAAACAAACGTACTTTTATGTGTTGTTCCGGCTAGACATTATTTTAAACTGAAAGAAGGTATAAATTTAATTGATGAGGAGGCTTTCTTTGTTGTTACAGATGCTTACGAGGTAAAAGGTGGGGCCTAGTATGATAAAGAAAAGACTGAAAGATTATATTATTATAATATTTGCCACTTTCATATTAGCGGTGGCTTTCAATACAACTTTTCTACCGCTTGAAATAATAGTAAGTGGCAGTAGTGGTTTATCAATTATTGCGAATCATTTTTTCTATATTTCGCCATCATTAGTTGTCATGTTATCTTATTTTATTGCTGTATCATTAGGTTACTTTATTCTTGGTAAAGAAAAAATAGCAAAATCCATATTTGGTTCAATTATGTATCCGATATGGATTTATATAACATCACCCCTCACTGATTATACGTTGTCTTTATCTTTAAATAATAATGAATATCTAGTTTTAATAATAATAGGTGCTGTTATAAGTGGTGCAGCTTTTGGTCTTATATATAAAACAGGATATACAACTAGCGGTAGTGATATATTATCTCAAATAATTAATAAATATTTGGGAACAACGTTAGGTACGGGCAACCTTATTATAAATTCAAGCGTTGTTATAGCTGGCGGTATGATATTTGGATGGACAAAAGTGCTTTATGCCATTTTAACATTGTATATTATGGGAATAGCGGCTGATAAAGTATTATTAGGGATATCATATAGTAAGTCTTTTTATATCATTACAGAGAAAGTTGATGCGGTAAAGCAGTATATACATAATGAATTTAACCAGAGTATTACAGAGTTAGAGGCAATTGGTGGTTATACAAATGATGGCAGCAGTGTTCTTATGTGTGTAGTACCAAATAGATACTATTTTAAGTTAAGAGAAGGAATAAATATAATTGATGAGGGAGCATTTTTTGTTATTATGGATGCTTACGAACTCAAAAATAGAAGAAGAAAATGATACTAAAATAACATATATATGTTATAATTATATATAGTAGTGACGAGGTGAAGCAAAATGGAATTAATCAGAATAAGAGGTGTTGATAAACAATACAAAAATGGCGTAACAGCAATCTGTAATTTGAATTTAAGCATTAAAAAAGGCGATTTTGTTTTTGCTATTGGAGCTTCTGGTTCTGGAAAGTCAACTTTGATTAAATTATTACATCGTGAAGAAAAACCAAATAAAGGTCAAATCATTATTGGTGGAATAGATGTGGCTAAACTAAGAAATAGCAAGGTTTATAAATTAAGAAGAAAATTGGGCGTTGTTTTTCAAGATTACAAGTTACTACCTAAATTAACCGTTTACGAAAATGTGGCTTTTGCTTTGGAAATTTTTGGATTACCAGTAGATGAGGTTAGAACAAAAACAATAAAAGCTCTTGAATTGGTTGGTTTAAAAAATAAGGCTAAGCAATATCCAGATCAATTATCTGGTGGCGAACAACAAAGAGTTGCCATAGCAAGAGCAATTGTAAATGGACCAAAGTTATTATTATGCGATGAGCCCACAGGAAATCTTGATCCTGACACTAGTTATGGTATAATGAAGGTATTAGAGGTTATAAATAATATGGGGACCACTATTATAATGGCAACCCATGATAAAGCAATTGTGGACAAAATGAAAAAAAGAGTCATCCTTTTAAAAGACGGCAAGTTAGTAAAGGACTTTGAGAAAGGAACTTATATAAATGAGACTGATTAGAATGATTGGAAGAGACATCAGGGATGCCTTGAAAAGTGTCTTCCGTAATTTTAGTTTAAGTATGGCATCAATATCTTGTATAACAATTACTCTAATATTAGTTGGATTAGCAATTATTTCATCCTATAATGTTGATAATTTTTCTAAGCTAATGCAAAAAAGTTTCACTGTTATAGTTTTTCTTGATAAAAATATTACTGAGGAAGAAATAACAGAAGTAGAGTATAATATAAAAGAGAATGAAAATATATCAGAATATGAATTTAAAAGTAAATCTGACGTAGCTTTATCAATGATGGAAACATCAGAAATATTTAAAAATATGATAACAAATTGGGACGAGGATGAAAATCCATTACGACCAACATTTTTCTTAAAACTAAAAGATATTGGGAAAATAAAAAATACAGCAGAGACTATCAAAAAGCTAGATAACGTTTTCTTGGTAAAATATGGGGAAAATGTAGTTGAAAAATATTTATCAATTTTTGAATTTATAGAAAAATTTTTGATAGCAATTGTTATACTGTTTGTTATTGTAACCGCATTCTTAATTACCAACACAATTAAGTTAACAATTTTCTCAAGAAAACGAGAAATAGAAATAATGAGACTTGTGGGAGCTTCGAATTTTAATATTGAGTTGCCATTTATAGTTGAGGGCTTATTCTTAGGAATACTTGGTTCAATAATACCAATTACTTTGGTAGTATATGGTTATAGCGCTTTATATTTACGTTTTGATGGACAATTACAATCCCCATTTTTAAGATTAGTTCAACCAGAGCCATTTGTGTATATAATATCAATAATTTTATTAGGGATTGGAATAATTGTAGGGATTATAGGCAGCTTTAGGGCTGTTAGAAGATATTTAAAAATATAGAAAGGGTGATATTATGAACAATAATAATTTAAATATGAATACAAATTATACTATGGGTGAAAATGGTGTGATTACCCAAAATGAACCTATAACATATGATAGTTATTATAATCATCAGCCACGTAAATCACCATGGCCAATTATCATCATTATTGCTTTTGTTATAATTTCAGTAGCTGTTTCTTTATGGTTAGCTGGGGCTTTTACTCCGATGGATAGACAGGCTGAATATAATAAGCTATATGCAAG
>LSQX01308878.1_pt2 | contig 14788 bp, 12 predicted proteins | sample 654561 | NCBI WGS metagenome assembly LSQX01 (sample SAMN04489861, study PRJNA283612) | anaerobic digester metagenome | isolation source: 4 biogas reactors fed with cattle manure at either 37C or 55C with and... | place: Denmark: Kongens Lyngby | collected 2014
GGGCGATAGCCGCCAACGGAAGCGCAGCCAGCGGGGGAAAACAACTCACAGAATCCGCCATGTCCCTTTCGATGTCGCGCCCCCCAATAGTGCCAAAGCAATTTCCGCAAAATCCACCAAAACCCCATCGAGGTCAGGAAGTCTGGGTGTGGAAAAATCCCAAAAAACAGTATGTTGCCGCTACGCTCGCTCAGGCTCGGCACTCGGCTGTTTCCACGGCGTGGAAAACTTTTTTCCATAGCGTGGAAAAAACGTAAAATACTTTTCCATGGCGTGGAAAATGGGGTGTTTTTAGGGACGCAAAAAACAGGTCGCCGCAGCCGAAAAACGCCGAAAAATGGTCAAAAACACCGGAAAATAGCCGTTTTTGGCCTGGTTTTCGGCATTTTTCGCCCTGAAACGCATGAAATGACGGTTCCCCCCGCGCAGGCTTCGGCGACTTGATTGGGGACGTTGCCGGGGGCGCGTGAGAGCCCGAGTTTTCCATAGCGTGGAAAACTTTTTTCCATAGCGTGGAAAACTTTTTTCCACGGCGTGGAAAACGGGGAGGAAGACAGCAGCAAATTTCAAATTCAACATTCAACATTCAATATTCAATACTCAATATTCAATATTTGGGGGGGTGGGGTTGTTACTGGAAAACGGGCGGGGGGCATGGTATCTTGCTTCTAATGTTGTGCGAGAGCTGTCAGAAGAATCCCGCGATGGTGCATTTGACCCATATCGTGGGCGGCAAGGTGGAGAAACTCCACTTGTGCAAGGAGTGTGCCGAGTTGCAGGGGCTGGATGTGCACGCGCAGCCGGTGGACTTGAGCAATATCTTGATGACGCTGAAGGAGCAGCTCGGGCAACTGCAGGGGAAGATGCCCCATAAACAGCGGTCGGGGGCCGCGACGTGCGAAGGGTGCGGGATGACGCGGACGCAGGCGCTGAAAAGCGGACGGCTGGGCTGCGACCGCTGCTATGAAACGTTTACGGAGGATCTGGCGTCGGTGGTGCTGTCGCTGCAGCACGCGGTCGAGCACTCCGGGAAGATGCCGCGGCGGGCGGCGCCGGAGCTGAAGGCCTCGGTGGAGATTGCCCGTCTGCAGCGGGAGCTGGAGAAGGCGGTGGCCGGGGAAGCCTATGAGCAGGCCGCGCAACTGCGCGACCGGATCAAGGCCATTGCCACGGAGGTCGAGGGGGGGGAAGCGTGAGCCTGTTGACGACCATCGAGGAGCCGCTTTCGGAGGAGGATTACCGCGAGACTTTCGGCGTGGTGCTGACCAGCCGGGTGCGGCTGGCGCGCAATTTGCGGGGGGAGCGTTTTCCGGACCGCGCGACGGCGGAGGAGCGTACGAAGGTGCTGAAGCAGGTGCGCAAGGCCGCGCTGGCGGAACTGACGGTGCAGGAGGAGCTGGCGAACCAGACGCCGCTGTACCGGCAGTATCTGTTCGAGGAGCATTTGATTAGCCGGACCCTGCTCGAGAAGCGCCCGCAATCGGCGATCTGCATGGATGGAAACAAGCGGCGGGTGGTGATGATCAACGAGGAGGACCACCTGCGGATCCAGGCGCTGCGGCCGGGGCTGGCGCTGCAGGAGGCCTGGGCGGATGCCAACGAGCTGGACGACCTGCTCGAGGCGAAACTGGACTACGCGTTTTCGCCCACGCTGGGCTATCTGACGAGCTGCCCGACGAATGTGGGCACGGGGATGCGGACGAGCGCCCTGATGCATTTGCCGGGGCTGGTGCTGATGCAGGAGCTGGAGGCGATCGTGCGCGGGCTGAACAAGATCGGCCTGACGGTGCGGGGCCGCTGGGGCGAGGGCACTGCCGCGCTGGGCAACATGTTCCAGGTGTCGAACCAGATCACGCTGGGGCTGCCGGAGGAGCGGATCGTGCAGGATCTCGAGCAGATTGTGCGCGAACTGGCCACGCACGAGACCAACGCGCGGGAGAGGTTTTATCGCGAGCGCCGCCGGGCGGCGATGGACCTGGCGGGGCGCGCGGAGGGCATTTTGAAGTCGGCGCGGATGATGACCACCCAGGAGGCCCTGGAGCGGCTGTCGGACCTGCGCCTGGGCATCGCGTTGGGCTTGACAAAAAAGATCGAGATGCGGACGGTGGACCGCCTGCTGCTCGAGGTGCAGCCCGCGCATTTGATTATCCTGGCCGACCGGCCACTGAATGAGGAGAAGCGCGACGCGTATCGCGCGGACCGGCTGAGGTCGGAACTCAAGAAACGAAAATCTAGACAACCCAAGAGGACAACATGAATAATTTTTCCGGGAGAGCGCGCCAATGCCTCCAACTGGCCCGCCGGGAGGCGGACCGCTTCAATCATGGCTATATCGGCACGGAGCACCTGCTGCTGGGGTTGATTGCCCTGGGCGAGGGGGTGGCGGTGGTGGTGTTGCGGCGCATGGGGCTGGACTTGGCCACGGTGCGCATGGAGGTCGAGAAGGCGGTGGGGGTGGGCACCGACATGAAGACGGTGGGCGAAGTGCCGTTTACGCCGCGGGTGAAGAAGGTGCTGGCGCTGGCCGGCAAAGAAGCCCGCGACATGAAGATGGATTTTGTGGGCACGGAGCATATTCTGCTGGGGCTGCTGCGCGAGGGCGAGGGGGTGGCCGCGCGCGTGCTGGCCAATCTGAATGTGGACGCGGAGCAGGCGCGCAATACGCTCATGAAGGAAATGGATCCGGAGTTCGAGCCGGATCAGGCCCCCTCGGAGTCGTCGCCGGAGAGCGAGATGCCGCGCGGCGCGCGCCCGGATGGGCCCGGCCCGAAGGACTCCAAGACGCCGGCGCTTTCGACGTTCGGGCGGGATTTGACCGCGCTGGCGCAGCGGGGCGAGCTGGATCCGGTGGTGGGCCGCACGGATGAAATCGAGCGGGTGATCCGAATTTTGTGCCGCCGCACCAAGAACAACCCGGCGCTGCTGGGCGAGGCGGGCGTGGGCAAGACGGCCATTGCCGAAGGGCTGGCCCAGGCCATTGCCAACGGCGAGGTGCCCGAACTGCTGCACGACAAGCGGGTGATTTCTCTGGATCTGGCGCTGATGGTGGCGGGCACGAAGTACCGCGGCCAGTTCGAGGAGCGCATCAAGGCGGTCATGGACGAAATCCGGCGGGTGAAGAATGTTATTTTGTTCGTGGACGAGCTGCACAGCCTGGTGGGGGCGGGCAGCGCCGAGGGCGCGATGGACGCGGCCAACATCATGAAGCCGGCACTCTCGCGCGGCGAGTTGCGGGTGATCGGAGCCACCACGCTCAACGAGTACCGGCGGTTCATTGAAAAGGACTCCGCGTTGGAGCGTCGTTTCCAGAGCGTGCTGATTCGCGAGCCGACCATCGAGGAGGCCATCGAGATCCTCGGGGGGCTGAGCAACCGCTATGAGGCGCACCACCATGTGCGCTATACGCCGGAGGCCATCGAGGCCTCCGTGCGGTTGTCGGCGCGCTATCTGCAGGATCGTTTTCTGCCGGACAAGGCCATTGACGTGATTGATGAGGCCGGGGCGCGGGCGCGGGTGGGCGCGATGACGCGTCCGGAGCACGTCAAGGAGAAGGAAAAGGCCATTGTGGCGCTGCAGGAGAAGCGCAATGTGGCGATCCGCGAGGAGCGTTTCGAGGACGCGGCCAAGCTGCGCGACCTCGAGCGCGAGATGCGCACGGAACTCGAGCAGGAGCTTGACGCCTGGCGCAAAGGCCACGACGAAAAGGTGGTGGAGGTCAACGAGGACGATGTCCGCCTGATTGTCTCGAAGTGGACGGGGGTGCCCCTCGAGAAGATGGAACAGCGCGAGATGGCCCGCCTGCTGGATATGGAGGCGGAAATCTCGAAGCAGGTGATTGGCCAGGCCGACGCCATCGGCGCGATCAGCCGCGCGTTGCGGCGGTCGCGGGCGGACCTGAAGGATCCGCGCCGGCCGATCGGGTCGTTTGTTTTCCTGGGGCCGACGGGAGTGGGCAAGACGCTGCTGGCCAAGACGCTGGCGGAGTTCATGTTCAATAGCCCGGACGCGCTGATCCAGATTGACATGTCCGAGTACATGGAGAAATTCAACGCGTCGCGGCTGGTGGGTTCGCCTCCGGGCTACGTGGGTTATGAGGAGGGCGGGCAGTTGACCGAGCGGGTGCGACGGCGGCCGTATTCGGTGGTGCTGTTCGACGAGATCGAAAAGGCGCACCCGGATGTGATGCACATGCTGCTGCAGATTCTGGAGGAGGGGCGGCTGACGGACGGTCTGGGGCGCGCGGTGGACTTCCGCAACACGATCATCATCATGACCTCGAACATCGGCGCGGACATCATGCGCAAGGGCGCGGGGCTGGGCTTTGCGGGGCACGACGCCGACACGGACTATGCCACGCTGCGTACGCAGATGCTCGACAAGGCGCGGACGCATTTCCGTCCCGAGCTGCTCAACCGCGTGGAAGAGCTGATTGTGTTCCGTCCGCTGACCGAAGAGGACATCCGCGTGATCCTGGACATCGAGGTGGAGAAGGTGACCGCGCGTCTGAAGAGCCGCGACATCAAGCTGTCGGTGCTGCCGTCGGCGCTGGACTTCCTGATTTCGCGCGGGTTTGACCGTCAATATGGAGCGCGCCAGTTGCGCCGGGCGGTCGAGCGCTGGCTGGAGAATCCGCTGGCCGAGGAAATCCTGCGCGGCGTGTTGAGCGATGGCGAGGTGATCGAGGTGGAGGCCGGCGAGGACAAGCTGGATTTCCGCGCGCCGGGGGAGGGGCGGCCGCCTGAAAAGGCGCTGGCGGGCAGCGAACCCAAGAAGCCGGCGCCGCGGCGCAAGAAGAAGAAGGACGAAAGTCCGTGAGCCTGCGCTTCCACAACACGTTGTCGCGCGGGCTGGAGGAGTTTGTCCCGCTCGAGCCGGGACATGCGCGAATGTACACCTGCGGGCCGACGGTCTATAACGTGGCCCACATCGGCAACTGCCGGGCCTATGTCTTCGAGGACCTGCTGCGGCGGTGGCTGCAGTTCAAGGGCTACCGGGTGACCCAGGTGATGAACCTGACGGATGTGGACGACAAGACCATCCGGGACTCGCGGGCGGCGGGCATGAGCCTGCTGGACTTTACCGCGCAATTCAAGCAGGCCTTCTTTGATGACATTCGCGCGTTGAACATTGAGGCGGCGGAATATTATCCGGCGGCCACGGACCACATCCCCGAGATGATCGAGCTGATCAAGGTTCTGGAGGAGAAGGGCGTGGCCTATCGGGCGGCGGATGGGTCGGTCTATTTCAGCATCGCCAAGTGGCCGGAGTACGGCAAGCTGGCGCGGCTGAACCGCGAGGGGATGCGGCCGGGCGCACGGGTGGCGGCGGATGAATATGAGAAGGAGAACGTGGCGGATTTCGCGCTGTGGAAGGCGTGGGACGAGCAGGACGGCGACGTGGCCTGGGACTCGCCCTGGGGGCGGGGGCGGCCCGGCTGGCATATCGAATGCTCGGCCATGAGCATGAAGTATCTCGGGCCTAGTTTTGACATCCACACCGGCGGGGTGGACAACATTTTCCCGCATCACGAGGACGAGATCGCGCAGAGCGAGGCGGCCACCGGCCAGCCGTTCGCGACATACTGGCTGCACTGCGCCCACCTGATGGTGGACGGGCAGAAGATGGCGAAGTCGCGCGGCAATTTCTTCACGCTGCGCGACATTCTCGAGCGGGGCTACACCGGGCGCGAGGTGCGCTATGAGCTGCTGGCCACGCACTACCGCTCGGCGCTGAACTTTACGTTCTCGTCGCTGGACGCGGCCCGGGCGGCGCTGCGGCGGGTGGATGAGTTTACCGAGCGGCTGGCGGGGGCGGCGGGCGATGCCGCCGCAGGCGTCTTACCGGCCTGGGCCGGCGAGGCAGCCGCCGCCTTTGAAGCCGGGATGGATGACGATCTGAACATTTCGGCGGCGCTGGCCGCGCTGTTTGACTGCATTCGCGAAGGCAACGCCGCGTTGGATGGCGGGCAGCTGACCGCGGAGGAGGCGGCGGCGGTGCGCGACCTGTTTGCCCGATGGGACGCCGCGCTGGGCGTGCTGACCAAGCCGGCGGAAGAGGTGCCGGCCGAAGTGAACGCCCTGCTCGAGCGGCGCCAGGCGGCCCGGGCCGCCAAGGACTGGGCGCAGTCCGACGCGCTGCGCGATGAAATTGCCGCCCTGGGCTGGATGGTGAAGGACACCGCCAAGGGACCGGTGGTCACCCGGGCATGAGACGCGCCAACGGAACAGAGCAGGCCGGCAAGCGGCCGCACAGGGAGTGAAGGAAGATGGCCAGAGGGCGATTGATCACGTTTGAGGGCCCCGAGGGTGGCGGCAAGAGCACGCAGGCGGGGATGCTGATCGGCAGGCTCGAAGAGCGCGGGCTGGAGGTGGTCTATACGCGCGAGCCCGGCGGCACCAAGCTGGGGGAGGCCATCCGCGGCATTCTGCAATACAACACGGCGGGCGAAGCGCCCTGCGCGGAGAGCGAAGTGTTGCTGTTCGAGGCCAGCCGGGCGCAACTGGTGCGTCAGGTCATGCTGCCGGCGCTGGAGCGCGGCGCGTGGGTGGTGTGCGACCGGTTTTTTGATTCCACCACGGCCTATCAGGGGTTTGGCCGGGGGTTTCCGGTGGAGATGATGGAGACGCTCAATCAATTCGCGGTGGGCGACGCGGTTCCGGATTTGACGATCCTGCTGGACATCAACGTGAGCCTGGGCATGCAGCGTTGCGCCAAGCGGCAGGCCGGCCACAAGCAGCAGTATGATCGCATCGAGAGCGAGGCGCTCGAGTTTCACGAGAAGGTCCGCCAGGGCTATCTGGAGTTGGCGCGGCGGCATCCGCAGCGTTTCCGCAAGGTGGATGGCATGAGGGATGTCGAGGCGATTGCGGCCGATGTGTGGAAAGTGGTCAGTGATGTTTTCTTCGCCGAAGGTTGAGCAGGCGCTGAGCGATATCGAACGGGCGCTGGCGGCCGGTCGGCTGCCGCACGCCCTGCTGATCTCGGGGCATCCGCGCGGCAGCGGGGTGCAATTTGTGAACGGCCTGCTGGCGATGCTGTATCCCGGCGTGGCGGCAACGCGTTTTCGGGAACACCCGGACATTTCCTGGATCGAACCGGAAAGCAAATCGCGACAGATCCGGATTCAGCAGATTCGTCCGCTGACCCAGTTTGTTCAACTGACCTCCTATGAGGGGGGGTGGAAGGTGGGGGTCATTCTGTTCGCGGACCGGATGAATGAAAACGCGCAAAACGCGCTGTTGAAGACTCTGGAAGAGCCGCCCGCCCGGAGTTTGCTGGTGCTGGTGAGCGACACGACCGCCGCGCTGCTGGCAACCATCCGGTCGCGGTCGCAGTTGATCGAGGTGCTGGACGAGCGCGGGGCCGACAGCGCGCCCTGGCGGCCGCTGGTGATGGACTTGTTGCGGCATCCGCCGGTGCGCCGCGGATGCGAAATTGTGGCGTGGACGGACCGGCTGACAGCGCCGTTGCGGTCGTTGCAGGAACTGGCCGAAGCGGACGAAACCGAGCGGGCGCAGGCGGCGGGCGCGGGGGGGGGCGGCGACGACCTCTCGAAGGCAGACAAGGCCGTGGTCGAGGGGCGCGTGGCTTCGCGCGTCAAGGAGATGCGCGAGGATCTTTTGCGGACGATTCAGTTTTGGCAGCGGGATGTGCTGGCGCGGGTGCAGCAGGCGGAGGAGACGCCGGCGTGGTTCCCGGACGAGGCCGAGGCCATCGCGGAACAGGCGCAGGGGCTGTCGTTCGCAGAGGCCCTGCGGCGGGTCGAGGCGGTGGACCGGGTGCGCGAGCTGCTCGAGCACAACATCCGCGAAGGCGTGGCGCTGATCGGGCTGGCGCGGGCGATTTCGCGGCCGGGTTGAACAGAGGGACCGCCCGCCCCGGCCGCAGGGGCAGGGGAGGGCGGGGTTCCAGGCGGCCGTGGCCGAACCCTGCGGTTCGGACGGCCCTGGTGCGCCAATGATTCAGGCTCAGACTTCCTGATCTCGGAGGAAATTGCGTTGGCACGATTCCGCCGTTGAGGTCGGGAAGCCTGCCCTGGCAAGGGCTGACATCCCCGCGAGTTTGTAGTCCCGCCTTCAGGCGGCATGTCCCGATCGTTCCGCCTGAAGGCGGGACTACGAACCGGTCATTCCGGAGGCGGGGCAACGCCTTGATTCATTCGGCAATCAAATCGGGCGATAGCCGCCAACGGAAGCGACAGCCAGCGGGGGAAAACAACTCACAGAATCCGCCATGTCCCTTTCGATGTCGCGCCCCCCAATAGTGCCAAAGCAATTTCCGCAAAATCCACCAAAACCCCATCGAGGTCAGGAAGTCTGAGGCTAGAGCATTTTCATCAATTCTGTAGCCGTTTTGTCTACTGCATTGGGCTTGGCCGTCGTCAGGCTGCATCGACATAGCGATGCTATTCCTGCTTCGCCTTCCTTGGCCCAGCCCAATTCGCTACGACCTCCCGGCCACATTATTTCTTCAAATGCTCTAGAAGATCTTGTCGAGGGTGACGGGCCGGTCGTCGAGCAGGAAGGCGTCTTCCTTGGTTTCCTTGGACATGAGCACGACGTTGTCGGGCAGCGCGTGTGGCGCCGCGAACTTGACGTGCTGCGAGCGGAGTCCGCCCAGCCAGCCGCGGGCATCGGTCAGATAGCACATGTCGCCCTCGTTGGCCTTCATGCGTTCCATGGCGGCCATGGAGGCAGAGACGAGACCGAAGGGGATGGACTCATCCAGGCGGTAGGCAATGCGTTTGACAGTTTTGCCGATGGCATGGTTGGGCGTGCCGCCCTTGTAGATCACCATGGCCTCATCCAAGGTGTCCACGGTCAGTCCGGTGATGTCCTTCTGGGTGTCGGGCTTGGTGAGCAGGGTGATGATGACACCCACGACGGCCGTGACCAGCATGCCAAAGAGGGCGGGCATGTAGATGTCGTGCTTGTTGCCGACCACGAACCAAGCCAGGGGATGGGTTAGTTTGGGGAACCAGTTGGTGGCCATGGTGAAGCCGATGCCCACGAGCATGGCGATGGAGGCGGCGATGGCGTTGAAGCGCCGCCAGAAGGCGCCGAGGAAGATGGTGGTCACGATGGGCGGGATGATGAGCATGATGCCCTTGTAGTGGATGGACATCAGTGTGCCTTCCTGCCGGTTGAACCAGATGACCAGCAGCAGGCCCAGGATGGTGGCAAACGCGGAGGCCCAGCGCGCGGCCTTGAGGTAGTGCTTGTCGTCGGCGTCGGGCTTGATCAGGGGTTTGTAGATGTCGAAGATGCCGATGGCCGCGCAGGCATTGATGAGGGTGTCCACGGTGGACATGAGCGCGGCGGTGAGGGCGGCCACCACGAACCCGAAGAGCCAGGAGTTGTGCTTGAGGGTTTCCCAACAGACCACGATGAAGGTGTGGAAGGTGTTTTGGATGTGGATGGGCTCGATGCCGGCCAGCGCGCCGCCCATGGCGGCCTGCTTGGTGACGATGGACTTGGCCAGCCAGCCGACCGCGCCGCACACAATGGCGGAGAGCGGCAGGGTGATGGCCACATTGAACAGGGAGGCTTTCCGGCCCTCGTTCACGCTGCGAATGGTCAGGTAGCGCATGATGAAGCCCTGATTCATGAAGGTGAAGGCGATGCTGCCGGCCAACGCCTCGCCCCAGAACAGTCCCGAGGCGTTGAATTTGGCGTCGGCGAGCAAATCCACGAAGGGCAGGCGGTGCGTGATGGGCAGCCAGCCCCAGAATTCGCCGAAGCCGCCCAGGGCCCACAACCCGGCAAAGATGGCCACGCCCCCGGCCAGATAGAGCATGATCCCCTGCACCAGATCGGTAAAGATCACGGCGGTCTGGCCGCCGAAGGTGACATAGACCCCGATAAAGAACGTGATGACCGGGATGGACCAGATTTGGGGGATGCCGAAGAGTCCTTCGATGGCCACGCCCATGGTGAAGAGGTTGTAGCCGATATAGAAGAACATATACATCATGATGATGACCACCGCCAGATAGCGGGCGGTGCGGCCAAAGCGCCGCTCGAAATATTCAGGGATCGAGCGCACGCGCGCGAAGTAGATGATGGGCAGCCAGCCGAACATGAAGAACGGCACGATGAACCAGTCGTTGAGATAGGTCATGGTGCTGCTCAAACCGGTGTTGAAGCCCTGCTCGGTGTACTTGAGGTAGCTGTAGGAACCGATGCCGGTGGCCACCATGCTGGCGGCGGCCAGCCACCAGGCAAAGCGCTGGCCGCTGTAGAAGTAGTCGTTGAGATTCTTGCTGAAGCGGGAAAAATAGGTCCCGAACAGCATGATGGCAACGAAATAAACAAAGGCAACCACGCCGATGATGGTGGTCGCGGAGGTGGTCAGGCTAATTCCAAATCCGGTGGGCATCTTAGTTGCCTCCCTTGAATGGCAGGTACAGCGCGGCCAGAATCCAGATGCCATGCATGGCTACGAAGAACACATAGCCGGCAATCAGCACGCCAAACCAGAACGAGTCGCGTCCGCGGCCGAACTGGCAGGCGCGGGACTTGAGAATGATCTGGATGCCGATCAGGAAGGTGACCAGGCCCAGGCCGTAAAGATGCACATAGGGGATCCAGGGGCTGCCCGGCTCGAACCAGCGCAACAGGGCGCGCGGGAAGATGAAGATGAAAGCCAGTGTGCCAATCAGGGTCAGCCAGATGGCGGGAGCGTTCGATGGCGCTGACGCCGGGCTGGCGGGTGCTTGTTCACTCATGGGGCAACTCCTCGGTAGTGGATGGTTTCCGTTGTTGGTTGTTCGTTAGGACTGGTGGATTTTGCCGATTTTGGCAAGCCCGGACTCTCGAACCAGACGCGCTGTTGTTTGTAGTCCAGGGTGACGATGAAGCGCGAGAGCACGCCCAGGCCGAGGCGGGCGGGAAACCTGGCCGGGAGGCCGAGGTCTTCATAGGTTTCGGCGTGGATGTCGTCGAGAATCAGGGAACCGAGGACCAGGGTGGCGGTGCCGGCCGGTGTCTCGGAGAGGGCGAGGTCGAAGTCGCCGCCGGTGTCCAGCACGAGGCTGACGGGCTGGTCCTCGAGGCGGGCTTCGACGGCGGGGCGTCCGTGCCAGTCCCGCAGGGGCAGGCCGGCCAGCACGGTGGCGGAGTTGGGCGTCTGGAAGGTCTGGCTGGTGGCGAAGATGACGCGCCGGGCGGGGAAGTCGAAGCGCACAAATGAGAAGTCGCGCAGGGCGGCGGCGCCCAGCACCACGGGCATGCGCCGGGCCAGGCGCTCGCGCGTCTTTTTTTCGGCGGGGGTCAAATCGGGCCGGGCGGCCAGGCGGCTGACGGGTCCGAGCATCCCTTTGGCGGGGGCGAGGTAATAGATGGGGTTTTCGAGGTGCAGATTGTCCAACAGCAGTTTGTTGCCGACGCCGGCATAGCCGGGGATGGCGGTGGTCACGTGGTCGGCATATTCGCCGACGGGGGGGGCGAACACGCGGTACTCGAGCGCCTTGGCGGACGTCATGGCGCCCCAGGATTGGCGGGCGGAGGTATCCACCAGCATGGGGAAGGGATCGGTGATGGGTGTTTGCGCGCGGATGACCGGGAAGGAGGTGTTCCGGGGCGAGACGAAGTCGCGCCGGGCCTGCTGGCCCAGATGCGTGCGGTTGGCAAACTCGAAGTGCGGGCCGGCCGGCCGCGCGTAGGTGGTGATGCCCCAGGTGCGCGGATCGCGGCCGGAGGCCAGGAATTGGTCAACCTCGTTCTGGGAAAGCGGCGTCGGCTGCAGGGCGGGCGGGTGTGAGACACAACCGGCCAGGAGGCCCAGGGCGGTCCAGAAGGGAAGGAGCCGGATGCTGGAGGACAAACGCATAGATTGGGCCGCAGTATGCCAGAGGCGCGGGGCAAGGTGCAAGATGGATTGAATGGAATTTAGAGACCACAGACCACAGACCGGAGACTGAAGACTTTTGGCCGGAACGTCCGATGTGGGGGCGGATGATTTCTTATTGGTTTTTTTCAAAAATCAACATTCAAATCCAATATCCAATATTCAAGGGATGGCGGCGGCGCTGAGTGGCGGCGGATGGGAAATATTTTTTGAGTGCAAAAGTGAACGGGTGCGGCTAGACTGCATAATTGGAAATGAGGAGAGGGCGATGAAGGCAATTCATTTTTTGATGGGTCTGGTGCTCTATCTGGCGCTGGCGGCGGCGGGGATGCTGTTGATGGCGTCGGTGGTGATGGTCGAGCCTTCCTGCCTGCACAAGGCGCTGGCGTGGGGGCGGCTGGCGCCGGCCTGGGGGCGGGTGCTGATCGGGCTGGGGATTCTTGTCTATATGTTTGTCTATCTGCTGTCCGGAATATCCTGGCGCAAGAAGCGCGAACTGGTGACGTTTGAGAACGAGGATGGGGCGGTGCACGTGAGCACCGAGGCGGTGCAGGACTATTTGAACGGACTGAAAGATGAATTCGCGGCGGTGGCCTGGCTCAAGACGCGGTTGCGCGCGCAGCGCGGCGCGCTGGCGGTGGCGATGTATCTGGGGGTCAAGGAGCACACGCAGATCCCGGAGCTGTGCAAGCTGATCCAGGCGCGGGTGCGCGAAATTTTGCAGGAGCACCTTGGCACGTGCGACCTGCTGGGCATTTCGGTGGAAGTGACCGAGATCCAGACGCGCAAGAAGTCCGAGCGGGATGACCGCGCCTGAGGCGCGGGGCAAGGCGGGCGGAATCATGGATTGGGATCAATTCGCGGAGGGGCATCTGGATGTTGCCCACGAGGTGCTGACGCGGCTGCGCCCGGAGATCGAGGCGGTGGCGGCGGGCATGGCGGCCTGCGTGCGCGCGGGCGGCAAGGTGCTGGCCTGCGGCAACGGCGGCAGCGCGGCGGACGCGCAGCATTTCGCGGCGGAGCTGGTCAACCGCTTTCAGCGCGAGCGCCGGCCCTATGCGGCGCTGGCGCTGACCACGGACAGCTCGGTGCTGACCTCGATTGCCAACGACTATGATTTCGAGCAGGTGTTTTCCAAGCAGGTGGAGGCGCTGGGGCGGGCGGGGGATGTCCTGCTGGCCATTTCCACCAGCGGCAACGCGGCCAACGTGTGCCGGGCGGTGGCGGCGGCCAAGGCCGCTGGTCTGCGCACCGTGGCGCTCTGCGGCGGCACGGGCGGGGATCTGGCGCCCCTGTGCGATCAGCAGTTGCGGATCACGTCATCGGAGGTGACCGCGCGAATCCAGGAGGGGCATTTGATGATCCTGCACGCGCTGTGCGGGTTGATCGAGGAGCAACTGGCCGACGATTGAGTGTGATTTTGGGGCGCGGGGGAGAGGATGGATGCATGATGACGCAGCAAACAACTCCGGATGTGGTCGTGGTGGGCTCGGTGGCCTTCGACAGTGTACGCACTCCCAAGGCGGCGCACGAAAAGCTGCTGGGCGGCTCCGCCAGCTACACCAGCATGGCGGCGGCGCTGTTCGCGCGGCCGGGCCTGGTGGGGGTGGTGGGCGACGATTTTCCCCAGAGCTATTTCGAGCTGTTCAGGGACGCGGGGGTGGACTTGCAGGGGCTGCAGCGCCTGGCCGGCAAGACGTTCCACTGGAGCGGGGTCTATGAAGACAACATGAACAACCGGCGCACGAACTACACCGACTTGAACGTGTTCGCGAATTTCAACCCCGCCATTCCCGAGGCCTACCGCGACAGTCCGTTTCTGTGTCTGGGCAACATCGCGCCCGCCCTGCAGGCGCACGTGCTGGACCAGATGCGCCGGCCAAAGTTTACGGTGCTGGACACGATGGATTTGTGGATCACCACCACGCGCGACGACCTGATGAAGGTGATTGCCCGGGTGGACATGCTGACGGTGAACGAGCACGAGGCCCGGCACCTGACCGGCAAAGGTTCGCTGCTGAAGGCCGCCCAGCTCATTCTGGAGATGGGTCCGCGCTACGCGCTGATCAAAAAGGGCGAACACGGCGCATTTCTCATGTCCAAAGACGACATGCTGATTGTGCCGGCCTGGCCGCTGATCGAGGTGATGGATCCGACGGGGGCGGGCGACACCTTTGCCGGGGGGCTCATCGGGACACTGGCCGAACTGGGCGAGGTGACCCGCGAGGCGCTGCACAAGGCCCTGGTGAACGCGACGGTCACCGCGGCCTACGCGTGCGAGGCCTTCAGTGTGAACCGGCTCGAGACCCTCACTCGCGAGCAGTTGGACCAACGCGCGAGCGCCTTCCGCAACATGCTGCCCTGACCGCGCAAAAAGCGGTTCAACCTGACCGGAAACAGGCAAAATTGGGGAAAACTGGGTTCTTCGTAGAATTTTATGGTAATTCGTCTAAAACGCCTTCTGCTCGCAGCTCCGCTCCGACGAGCCATGGGGAGGCCCATTCTCGCGTCGCTGCTCGCGGGACAGGCCAAATGACCGTGCTGTGCCAGGGTGTTATGAATACGTGCTGGATTTTTAGGCGCATCAAGTACTGCCGCGCAAGTGTCCCGAACTTATGAGGAATCAATTCCTCCCTCCATAAAATTCTACGAAGAGCCGAAAACTGAGGGGAAATTGGCAAAAACGGGCGGTTTTGAGTGTTTTCGGGCGTTTTTTTGGTGTTTTTGTCGCGATATTGCCAGTTTGTAAAGGTAGGGACGCCTCGCCGCAGGCGTCCGCGACACGGCGAGGCCGTGACGAAAACAGACGCAAAAATGAATGGTTTTTGAGGCGCTTCCGCGCCTTGTCCGGGGTTTGACGGCAGCTGCCGGTTATCGCCAGAAAAGGGTAAAAATGGGCCGAAAATGACCGAAAATGGGCGCGCGTTCCAGAGGCTATTGC
>LSQX01183511.1_pt2 | contig 14779 bp, 12 predicted proteins | sample 654561 | NCBI WGS metagenome assembly LSQX01 (sample SAMN04489861, study PRJNA283612) | anaerobic digester metagenome | isolation source: 4 biogas reactors fed with cattle manure at either 37C or 55C with and... | place: Denmark: Kongens Lyngby | collected 2014
CACACGCACCAGGAGGTGCCAAATGTCGGTTCCTCTCTACTCGATGATTGATGTCGCCCCTACATTAGCAGCTATCATGGGCGTCCCTGCTCCTGCTCAGAGTAACGGAGAGCCCCTGGCTGAGATACTCAACGGTCTGGACAGAGGACGTCGGTGCGCACTGCTGGTGCCGGATGCACTCGGAATGCACCCATGGAGTCTCTGGAAGGACGAGATGCCATTTTTCACCGCACTCGTCGAAGCTCGGCACGTCGTGCTCCGTTCGGTCATGCCAACCATTACTCCGGTGAATTTTGCAACGATGGTTACCGGAGTTGATCAGTCGGTACATGGTATTGGGACATACAACGACAATATACAGTGTGAGACGCTATTTGATGTGTTGGGCGCACAGGGCAAACAGGGTGCGGCTTATGGGCAGGAGAGCTGTACCATGGGACAACTCATCTATCCGATTGCCCAGGCCGGGCGTAGAGTGCCGCGATACGAAGATGACCAGAGTGTGGAGGCGTTGCTGGCCGACGCGACTGAGATCTCGCCCGCTTTCATCATAACTCAACTGGTGACCACAGATGATGTGTTTCACAGGTTCAAGCCATCTAACCCGGAGGTTGTGCCATACGTCCGCGACACCGATGTACGTCTGAAGCGGCTAGTTGAGGGGCTGTCCGAATTGGAGTACGCGGTGATGATACTGGCTGACCATGGCCAGCACGATGGGGAAGAGCGTGGCACCCATGGCACAGATTCCGATGAAGACAGTCTGGTGCCATGTACCTGGATAACATAGCCGCGATAGGATAGCTGCAGACTTATCAGCCAGGTGATTGCATGACTGAACCGCTTTCGTTCAGTGCCCACGCACCGACTGCACACCTAGAGATGAGGCATGATGGGCAGACTGTGCGTGGTCTGGCAACTGTATGGTTGGCCGTCGGTTGTTCAGTCAGTGTCTGCTTGCGCTATCTGAGAAACAGGTCACGAAGTGTCGGTTGCTTCGTGGCCAGATCGGTAGCACCGTGTTGAGCACCGTGACGGGCACTACAACGACGATCATCACTGACCTGACGGTTTCATGTCGCCCCACACGAAGTGAAATCCGGCATCAAATTGCACATCACCGCTTCGGCGACAGAGCAAATGGCGACCTCTCCGGTTGTGGCAAGTAAGCTCCGCTCCCCAGAGTGGCTGTGGGCAGGGCGAAAGAAACACTACCCTTAGCGCGCAAAATACGGTATGCTGATATGTCTGGCCGGCTCACAGGGAGGCCCTGGTTAGTCTCAGTGGGAAATGCCTCCAGCCGTGCTTGCCCAAAACTATACGCGGCAAACTCGCCTGCATGTGAGACTGTCGAAAGCTGGCGGAGGCTTCTGGGCTGACAGCAGCTTGATCAACACAGGAGAAAATTGGAACATGAGTGATAGCTTTGCAGACCTTTTGCGCACCTCTCTGGAGAACAATTCAACGCGTCCGGCGATACGATTTGACCAGGAGACGTTGAGCTATGGTGACCTGGCTCTGAGATTGGGTGGTGTGGTCAACCTGTTGAAGGCCAGGGGCCTGAGGCAGGGTGAGGTTATAGCACTATACACGAGTGACAAGAAAGCGTTGCTGCTGACTGACTTAGCGGCGATGCTCCTGGGGGCGATCTCTCTTCCTCTGAACGACCGCTTCACTGCTCCAGAGATGGAGTACTATCTGCAGGATAGCACTGCAACACTGGCGCTCACGGATGATGCGGGGCGTGAGACGGTTGCTGCAGCAGGAGCGGAGCAGATTGGCTTCCGTGGCATCATCAGCACCGACGAGGTATTGCACGCCGGTCAGGCAGCTTTGCCTGAAATGCCCATCGCATCTTCAGCTCCTGCCTTCATGCTATATTCGTCAGGCACCACTGGACAGCCTAAGGGAGTCTTGTATCATCACGACAATCTCGCTGCGGCAGTTACGGCACTGCGTGACTTCTGGCAGATTGGCTTTGGCGACAGGCTGCTCAATTGTCTGCCGCTATACCACATTCACGGGGTATCATTTTGCTCGCATATGATGCTGCTTTCGGGTGCCGAGATGCTCATCGAACCAGCATTTCACCCCCGCCGCACTCTCGAAACGCTGACCGAATGCAACGTGCTCTTCGCAATACCGACGTTTTACTACTCCTGGCTCGACCACGACTTCTTCCGCAAGATGGCATCCGGGCTGTCCGATGTCCGGCTGTACACTTGCGGATCTGCACCCATACGCTCTGAAGTGCTGCCGGAGCTGGAAGAGATACTGGGCCAGCCGATCACCAATCGCTACGGCATGACCGAGGCGCACGTCATCACCAGTCTTCCTCTGGGCGTCTCGTCACTGGAGGGCTCTTGCGGAGTGCCACTTCCCGGTATTCAGTTGCGAGTGGTTGGCATTGACCGTCAAGACATGCCAACTGGAAGCGTCGGCCAGGTGCTGATTAAGGGCCCCAACATTTTCCGTGAATACTGGGGGCGGCCAGAAGCAACTGCCGAGGCGTTCGAGGATGGTTGGTTTGTCACCGGAGACCTGGGCAAGCTCGATGACGAAGGCTACCTGCATCATGCCGGGCGCTGCCAGGAGATGATCATCACCAGCGGCCACAACGTATATCCGCCGATGGTCGAGAGGGTGCTCAACGCACTGCCGGGAGTGCGCGAGTCGGCTGTCTTTGGTCTGCCTCACGACCGCAAGGGTGAGATTGTGGCCGCGGTCATCGTGACGGACAACACTGCGGAGCTCACCGAACAGCATGTGCACTCATGGTGCGTCGAACGTCTGGTGGACTACTCAGTACCGACCAGAGTGTTTTTCGTAGACAATCTGCCGCGAAACACCATGGGCAAGGTGCTCAAGCGACAGCTTTGCGTGCAGTGGGCTGATGCCGGGCAGAACTAGCGCCGGACAGGCAGCCGCCTGACTTACGCGGGCAGTCGGTGCGAGTGGGAGCACAGCATAGCCAGAACTCTGGCATGGCTGCCTTATGCAGGGGCAGCAAGAGACATGCTTCCGGACGCGTTGCGAGTCGTCCTAGCAGTGAGTGTCGGCGATTCTGGCAGGCAGCTTGCTGCGGCGAGCGACTGTCTACGGTACCTGATAGCTCCACAGGTGAGTACCGGAGCCGAAGTACAGCACACCGTCGTGCAACGCTCCACCGGCACTGATGCCGACCGGGCTATCACTCAGCTTGACGTGTTCGAAGCTGTCAGGAGTGATGCGGACGATCGCCCGTCCCATCAGTGCATAGATGTGACCATCAGGACTGCTATGCAGGGCATGACGTGGTACTCCACCGTACTCTGAGAAGTCTTCGCTATGCACCACAGTTTGCTTCTCCGGATCGAAGACAAAGAATCTGGATTTGCCAGACAGCCCGTAGACCATACCATCTGGTCCGATTTCGATGCTGATGATGCGTACATCGTTCGGTACCGGAATTGTATGGAAGATCACTTTCCTTGTCTCCCAGTCGAGTATGAACAGCTCGGCTTCGGTTGCAATTTGCTCGGCCCACGCGGAAGTTACGTCGGTGCCGCCTATCACGTTGCCATTGGGCAGCGCTTTCATGGTAATGCAGCTTTGGCCGGGGAAAAGGTCATCCTCAGCTGTAAGCAGGGAGTCTTCTTCGGCCTCGAGGTTGTAAATCCCAATGCCGCCTCCGATCAGGCCGTCTCGAGCAAAGCCGGCCATCAATACGTGTTTGCCGTCAGGGTGAGCCAGAATGGTGCGCGGGCGCATGATATCTATAGCCCACTGCGCAAGCGGACGGGGGTTCTGCTCTTCATCATCGGCGGTAGGCTGCCAGGGCTTCTGCGGATCCACCTGCCACAGTCGGCCTCCGGAATACTCGGTGCCATACACATGATCGCCCAGAGCGGTGATGGCGCAGAAGTTGCCATCGCCGATTGCGGGTACGCCGCCGTGGTCAATCAGTTCGTCTACATCCGGTTCGTAGGTGAAAAAGCGCATAGTGTGGCTGGTAGAGCCATAGATCTTCCCAAATGGGCCGGCAGCCAGGCTCGTGATGTTGGCGCCCTCAGACTCGTAATCGAAGCGGATTTCGCGTTCAGTGCCATCAGCTTCTTTCACGACCAGCAAACGGTTGGGCACGTCCAGAGTGGCGATGCTGCTGCCATCACCGAACTGTCGGAACACTGAGTGCTGTGCGCCCGCACGTATCGGAGCCCGGTCCACCTCTGGTTTCTCGATCGAGGTGATTTCTCCATCATAGAGGCGGTGCCATTTCCATTCCGAGCCTGGCGCCTCGGTGTACACGTGCCCGTCGGTGCCTCTCCAAACCATGCCGTTTCCGTACTGCCGCTGTGCTTCAGGGATATACTTGCGAATTTCTCCGGTTGCTATGTGGTAACCGACTACCTGTGCCTTCGCGCTGCCGGTGCCACAGTAGATCCACCCCGCGTCATCGGCTGCGATGCGCCGCGGTATCTGCACCCAGCTTTCCTCGTTCGCGATGCCGTGATTTTTCAGTTCCCTAGTGTCAGGGTTGAAGCTAATCAGGTGCCCGGCGGGGTTGAGTATGCCCCAGATGACACCATCGGGTGCTTCGGTCAGCGCACCCGCCCAGTTTTTCGGCGTATCTCCGGCAAAAGTGAAGGTCAGACTGTCGGGGTCGAACTCATAGAAGCGGCCACCGAGATGTCCATACCATAGATTGCGGGTGGAGTGTAGAACTGCGAAAGGCGAGCCTGTTGCGTCGGGTATAGGCACTTGCGTACTATCTCCACTGTCAACATCAATCGCCAGTTGAGAAATGCTACCACTGGAACTCAGCCAGATTAGCACCAGGCGCTTACCATCAGCCGTCATGGTTGCTGCAGTACCACGGGAGATGGAAGTGGGAGCTGCCACACCGTGGTCGGCGAAACCGTCATGTCTCTCTACTTGCGCGGCAGTTGGCAGAGTAGTTGCCAGTCCGATTGCGGCACATACCAGGAGAGTTGGTTTCATCGCATATGTCCTTTCAGTCGTGTCTCTTCAGGCAGGATCAGGATGCGGACAAAGCACTGCTACTGTTGCAATAGATAGTGGCTGATCCACCGTCCGCTGCAGCAGGCAAGAGCGTCCACATCCGATCGGTGACGAAGGTTGTCTCAGCACTTCTGCTGAGTCGCAAATACTACAGACCGATGCTTTGCAGGCGTCCACGACTGGAAAAGTAGATTCGATCGTCGATTATGCCCAGTCCTGCCTCAATTCCTCCGGGTGGTGTGACCAACACTTCGATCTCGAAAGTTTCCGGTGTGATACGTAGCAGGGTGCGGGTCAATGCAAGGTGGATTTTCCCATCCGGCCCCAGGATCATCGCCTGGTTGGTAGTGTGGTTACCATACTCTCCGAGGGCGGCGTGGTGTACCACTTCACGTTTCTCGGCATCAAACACTAGCAGGGTACCATCTGCGCCAACGCAGTAGTACAGCCCATCAGCGCAACGCAGCATGCTCTGCATTGAGGCCATCTGTTCCAGAGGCTCGCTCTGCCATGTGACCTTCTTGGTCTGCCAATCCAGGATGTACAGCGACGCTTGAGTGTGCTCTGTGGTGGTGCCGTGTCCTCCTCGAGGGCTGGTGCCACACAATAGGTCGCCGCTGGGCAGGGCCGCTATGGCCATCGTGCTGTAGCCTGGTAGGAGTTCCTCATCTTTCAGTTCGGTGATTTCCTCGGTCTCGAGGTTGTAGATTATCAGCCCGCCCCCAACATGCCCGTAGCCTGGCTGACCGCTTATCATGATATGTTTTCCATCGGGATGGGCGAAGGCGTTGCGAGGTATGTTTACGTTGGGATTGAACCGCCCTAGATTTTTCGGGTTGTTCTCCGCGCCCTCCTCCCCCCGTGCCACCGTGATTTGTCGTCCATATGTAGAGGACACCGGAGTCAGAGTGATGGGTTTTGCGGTGTCCAGAAGCCAAAAGATACCACCGCTGTAGTGGCCTCCGAAAACGTACTGGCTCTGAGTGCGTAGGCTTTTGAACGCTATGCCCTCACCGGGATAGAAGTACAGATCCTCTGTCGCTGGGTTGTACACGAATAGCCTTGATGGATGTGCAGAGCTACCATAGATTTTGCCATCTGGGCCAGCGCACATGACTGCCGCTTCAGTACCATCGGTGTCATAGTCGAATGATAGTTCGCGCTCAGTGCCGTCTGCTTCCCGCACCACCAGTGTCCGCATTTCCAGGTTCAGCGGGCCGAGACTGCTGCCATCAGGGAATTCCCGGAAGAATGCCCCCTGCGAGTCGGTGCGCATCGGAGCGGCTTTGACCGGCGGGTCGCCTTCGATGGGGGTGGCAGCGCCATCTGACAGCATATGCCAGCCCCAGTCGGTGTTTGGAACCGCACCGTACACCTTCCCATCAGTACCGCGAAAAACTCTTCCACTGCTGCCTTCCGTTCGTTTGTCTTGAGGTACATATGGACGCCGTTCGCCGGTAGCCGGGTTGAAACCGACCACCTGGCCGCCTGCGGTTCCGATGCCCACATACACCCAGCCGGCATCATCTATGGCCATCGAGCGCGTATACTGTGCCCAGCTTTCCTCGTTCACCTGGCCATGATCGGTCAGCTCGTGCGTCTGAGGATCGAAGCTGACCAGGTGCGCGGTGGGGAAGAGCGATGCCCAGATGATCCCCTGTGGATCCTCGTACATGGACATGGCGCATCGGGATGGGATATCACAGGTGAAGCTGAAACTCAGTGTTCGGGGGTCAAACTCGTACAGGTGGCCACCGTACAGCGAGTACCACAGATCGCGGGTAGAATGCAGCACCGCGAAAGGATTATCGCCGCTGTACGGCTCGACGGGTATCTGCTTGGTCTCACCGTTCTCAACGTTGATGACCAGCTGGTGCTTGGTGCCACCGTTCATCAGCCACACTAAAGCCACCCGATTGCCTTCACCATCGAGTGTGGCCGTCACTCCCCGTCTTTCAGAGGCAGGCACCGGCACTCCGTGGTCTCTGATCTCCACTGTCTGCCCAAAAGCAGCTATTGAAGACAGTAGCAACACAGCCATCACCGCGCTGGAGATGTATCTTTTCATGACCGCTCACTTCTTTCTCGCAGGTGTGTGGATAGCAGTTGATGTTGATACGTGTACCATGCTCAATGCGCTTTCTTCTATCCTGCTTGCATGGTTGTCGCCCTGCGTGCTGGGCCGACACAAGTCTGAAATGCGTTCCAGTCCGGCCTGTCAGAGTTGCATTATGACTTTGGCAACATGGCCACACTTCATGGCTGCATACCCTATCCATCGTTTGCCATTCTGCTCACCTGTTCGCTCGAGGAGGTGTTTGCGCGAGTTCATGTATGCTCAGCCTATACGCGATCCGCATTCGCCAGTCTGAGCGCTCTCTTGTAGTGTGGCGTTATCCAGGTACCGAGGCCTGTATTAGTGCGTTCTCCATAACCTGATGCCACTCCTCCTGCGTACCACACTGTTCATTTTGCCCGACACACTCGAGTTCGAGGAATGGTGATCGGCCCAGGCGCTCTCGAAAAGAACGCAGGGTGGTATTGTGGCTTCTCAGTTTTGACTCTTCTCCCGAAGAAGTCGTCGAGGAAACAGAAGCGATACAATCTGGAGCTGATGGCCGCGGCAGCTATGTGACAAGAAGAGGTGATTGAGCGCGTCCGAATGGGTGACGGCTTTTCAATACGTCGATCGCGACCCGTACGTGCCGAGAAGACTGTTTAGTCGAATCGTAATACCTGTGTGTGGGGCGTACTGTGAGCGGCAAGAGGTGACCTTTTGCCCACGACGAAACAGTATAGAGGCAGTGGCGTTTGCACATCAGTTGACAGTGTATCACACGTCGGCTGTTGTATTTGGGAGACAAGTTTGTTACAGCAAGCGGGCTTGACCTGAACGCCATGAAACTGTCTATGATGTGGGGTGAGTGCAGTGCGAAAATTGGTTCGCGATGTGTCGCGTGCTGCCGGGCGGTCACCGGCCGAGTTAGTGCATATCGGCAAGCCGCGCGGTGAGAAAGTCCGCGTTATACGGATTGACTACAACGCGGAGCAGTGGCAGGAGCGTGAGATTGAGCCGGTAGCCGCGGCTCTGGCACGTCGGGAAACTGAGAATATCACCTGGATAAGAGTCATAGGCCTGCATGATCTGAGCATTGTCGCCCGCATCGGCGAGCATTTTGGTTTCCACCCGTTGCTACTGGAGGATGCTGTCAACACCCAGCAGCGGCCGAAACTCGACGATTATGGCGATCATCTTTTTGTGGTGCTCAAGCTCTTGCGATATGATACGAGGACTGCGGAACTCGAAGCTGAACAAGTCAGTATCGCCGTCGCTGAGGGGCTAGTGGTCTCTTTTGAAGAGGCGCAGTGCCGCGAGTTCGACATCGTACGTGATCGTATCATGGCCGGGGCCGGACGCAGCCGCCACTCGGGTGCCGACTACCTGGCATACACTCTGCTGGACAGTGTAGTAGACGGCTATTTCCTGGTACTCGATGACATGGGCGAACAGATCGAGCTTGTGGAGGACGAGTTGGTGGCTGACGCCAATCCTACTCTATTGGCGACTATACACCATCTCAAAAGCGAAGTCATCTTCCTGCGGCGTACAGTCTGGCCGGTGCGAGAGGTGGTCGCCGCCATTGAGCGCTCCGAATCAGGGCTGATGAAGCCTGATACAGAGATATTTCTCAGAGATCTTTATGACCACACCTACTTCGTAATTGAAACCGTGGAGACATTCCGTGAGATGATGTCTGGCATGTTTGAGATCTACCTGTCTGCCATAAGCAATCGTATGAATCAGATCATGCAGGTGCTGACCATCATCGCCACGATCTTCATCCCTCTGACTTTCATCACCAGTATCTACGGCATGAACTTTTGGTACATGCCCGAACTGGGTTGGCGGTTTGGCTATCCGGCAACACTGCTTGTCATGGTGGTGGTGGCTCTCGGTATGGTGTGGTATTTTCATAGGAAGCGTTGGATTTGAATTGCACCTGCGTGTGGCACGTTGTAGCCGGTGTATGATGCTGCACTATGCACTGTCCTATCTGTGTTTAGAGTGCTGCAACGGAACGTGTTCACAGTTAGGTGGTCCCAAACTAAGAGGAGAAAGAGTATGTTGAGAAGTTGGTTTTGTTTGGTCGCAACAATCGCTCTTGCATTCAGTCTTGTCGGTTCGGTATATGCATTCCCTACAGACGCAATAGCAGCACCGGTACCTGAGGTATTGCCTGCTCGCACCTACGAAGTGCAGTTCGAAAGCCACGGGGTGCAGGTGCTTCAGGGGCGTGAGTACAGCAAGCGTGTGGGCGTTCAGTTCGGTCTTGGAGATGGCTGGGAAGTCGGATTTGACCAGCGTGTAGGGCCTCCTCATCGGCGCATAGCTGACCGCGATTGGTATGTGTGGGATCTACAGTATGATCCGGCAGAGAAAGGCTATGACCGCTGCTGGCTGAACTTGAAAAAACAACTCATCATTGAGACCGATCGCCGCCCTGCCCTGTCCTACGGTCGGCTCAACATCGGGGGAAACGCGGGAAGCGGCGACTACCTGGTCATGGGAAAGCATCTTGATCGCTGGCAGCTTTGCCTGGGCTGGACAAATGTGCGCCGAAATCGCGCTTACGAACAGTACATGGACACGTTTGTGTACGAGATAGTCGGCTACCAGTTAAGTGATAACTGGAAATTATGGGCCGAACACATCAGCCGCGGCCCATACTCGACGAATTTCGCGTTCGAAGGACGCGTCACCGAAAACCTACACCTGACGGTCGGTTGGATGCGGGCCAACAACAGCATCTACGACCACTCCTGGATCGGAGGACTAACCTATCGCGGTGACTGGTAAGCCATAGCCTCTCCAGGCATGTGTGACTAGCCAGCAGATTGCGGGCTGGCGATGGCGACAGCGAGCGGTCGCAGGGCAGTAGCCCACAAAACGAAGCGACCCCACCGGAATGGTTGGGGTCGCATTGGTTTCATCGCTATTGCGAGTACCACGTGTGAGTGACACGGTTGGCAGGAAATACCCACTCAGACTGTGGTATCCGGCAGCTGTACAGGCGAATTATCGCCTTCCGTGCAACGGCATACCCGTTTCTCCGGGCTGACCGCCGCAACTTGCGTAGAGCATCACAGGGGCAAAGAGCTGGGCTTCAGAGGCTCAGCTGAGTGTCTTATGGATTTGCCACTGCTGCGGCCGGAGCTACGACAGGCAGCTTTTCACGCAGGCTTGTAAGCCAACGCCCGGCCAGCTCGTTTGCCGAACAGCCCGCCGCCTGTGCATCACGGGGGTAGACGGTGATTAGCCGGTAGTTGCCCACGCAGATAGTCGGCTTGCCGCGCACCCGGCTAAGCTGGAAGCTTTCCGGACGAATGTGCACGTTTGACATGATCTCAATCAAACGGATGTAGACGATCCGCTCTCGCTCGGCAACGGTGTAACCGGCTGCAGGGGTGTTGATGGTGAAAAACACCTGTCCATCTATGCCGATGTCAGCCTTCTGCATCTCCGGTCCTTGTGTGGCCGGTTTTTCCGCCAAATCACCGTAGATGACGATCTGGCACTCCTGGGCAGTGGCTTGCACCGCACCCATGGCCAACAGTGCGGCGGCTACAAGTATACTGATCGGGAGACGGCTGTCAGTTCTCAAGATGACCCCTCCGTGTGTGAGTAGTATGCCCCGTATTGTAGCAGCATGCGCACATGATTTCAACTCTTGCGGCCGCCGAAACGACGCTCCCTCTGGTTGAACTGCTCAATTGCTTCGAGTAGACAGGCGGCATCGAAGTCCGGCCAGAAAGTGGGCAGTACTACGATTTCGCTGTAGGCGGTCTGGTATAGCAGGAAATTGCTTATCCGCATCTCCCCACTGGTGCGTATGAGCAGGTCCGGATCCGACAGCTGTGGGTTATACATGTAGCTGGCGAATAGTTCGGCATCTATCTGAGCTGCATCCAGTTTACCCTGCTGAACGTCTCGGGCAATTTGAGCGGCCGCATCTGCAATCTCAGCACGTCCACCGTAGTTGATGCACAGATTGAGCGTCATTCGCTGATTGGCAGCTGTCGCTGCTTCGGCCTCTGTGAGCAGATTCTGAAGACTCTCGGGTAGTTGGTCACGCCGGCCGGAAAATACTACTCGGATTTCCTGCCGCTGCAGGTCCTCCAATTCTTCACGAAGAGCCATTTCGATGAGCGCCATCAGGCCCTGGACTTCATCATCATTGCGTGTCCAGTTTTCGGTGGAAAAAGCGAACACCGAAAGCACCTGCACACCGAAATCAGCGGCAGCCTCTACCAGCCGTCTCGTCGCCTCTGTGCCAGCGATATGGCCCTCGAGCCCCGACTCTCCCCGCTGCCGAGCCCAACGGCGGTTGCCATCCATGATTACCGCCACATGCGTGGGTATGGTCAGGTTCTCAAGTCGGCGGAGGGTTGCATCATCCAGCGACAATTGCATCGCCTCTAAGTCGGCGTAAGTCGTCTGCGCCGGTGGTAGTATGTGCAAAGAAAAGCGGTCTGACGCTCTGCTTCAGTCTGCTACAAGCCTGATGGCCAGCAGTGGCGGTGACTGGTTCTCAAGTCGGCGCCACCACTCAGTGTCGCCCTGCTCCAGCTTTGTCAGGTGCCCGGGACATCGGCAGTCACTGGCACCGAAACCGGGTACTATCTGCCCGAGAGTAGCAAGTTCGGCTGCCAGTGCACACTCCCGCCCATCCAACCATGGCCAGACTAGTGCCCGAGATGGGGGGAATGCTGTAGTGAGGTAGTCAACGTGCCAACGACAGCTCTTGGCGGGAAGCGTGTGACGGCCCAAACGGGATGGAAGTCCCTTGCGCGCGCTACCGACGTATACATACAAGCCTGTCTCCAGGCGCATTGACCCCAGTGCACCCGGCGAGATGTCGAGTGCACTGGTGACCGGAACCTCGAGAGCGTATATCCCCGACTGCGGAGCTTCATCCAGACCGACTTCACCTATACAGACAGCTGACTGAGGGATGAAAGCTGCCACAGTTAGATGTACCGTACCATCGGTGCCGGTGGCCTGTCTGATAACACGGTGCTCAGAGTATCGTCCGTCGGCTTGGGCAGGAGTGACATCATGTACGCACAGTGGGCAACCCATCTGCTGCACATACTTTTGCGCACGCTCCAGGGGCCAGGCCAACAGCTTACCGGGCGTGCCGCTCATATCTCCATTATCTCGTCCACTTTAGCCTGCGCCAGTTCGTCAATCTGGGACACGTAATCGTCGGTCACTTCCTGCACTTGCTGCTTGCCCCGATGCATCTCGTCTTCCGACACCTCGGATTTTTTCTCCATCTGCTCGAGGGCATTATTTGCGTCTCGGCGGATGTTACGGACTGCTATCCGTCCGTCCTCAGCCATCCGCTGCACGACTTTGCCCAGTTCCTGGCGACGTTCTTCAGTCAGCGCAGGGATGGTGATGCGCACTACCTGGCCATCGCTCATGGGCGTCAGGTTCAGATCGGATGTGAGGATAGCCTTCTCTATCGCTGGTATTGTTGTCTTGTCCCAGGGCGCGATGACGATCAGACGGCTTTCGGGGATGGAGATGTTTGCCACCTGATTGATGGGCACGTCGGTGCCATAATATGACACCCGTACGCGGTCCAGCAACGTGGGTGTGGCTCTGCCGGTTCGCACTCCTGCAAACTCGCTGCGGACGGCCTCAATGGTCTGCTTCATCTTGGCTTCGGCCTGCGTGATTACGTTTTGCAATGGTCAGCCTCCTGTGTCCGATGATTTGCCCGGAAGTCGGCACGTTTCTGTCGGGCGGGTCAGCCGGTTACCAGGGTGCCTACTGTCTCGCCGAATAGAACCCGCTTGAGATTGCCCTCCTCATTGATGTTGAACACCACTATGGGCAGTTCGTTATCCATGCTGAGCGAGATGGCAGTAGAGTCCATCACCTGGAGCCGCTGGGTAAGCGCATCCTGGTAAGTTACAGTGCTATACAGCGTTGCGTCAGAGTGCTGGACCGGGTCTTTGTCGTAAACTCCGTCAACCTTGGTACCTTTGAGAATTGCCTGAGCCTGAGTTTCTATTGCGCGTAACACTGCCGCGGTATCTGTGGTGAAAAATGGATTACCACTGCCAGCAGCAAAAATCACGACTCGCCTCTTCTCCATGTGTCTGATAGCCCTGCGTCTGATGAACGGTTCGGCCACCTCGCGCATTTCGATAGCTGTCTGCACACGTGTATCAAGGCCTTCGTCTTCCAGCACGTCCTGCAGGCATAGGGCATTGATGACTGTCGCAACCATCCCCGCATAATCAGCGGTGGCCCGATCCATTCCCTGCCGAGCGGCAGTGCGACCACGCCAGATGTTGCCACCGCCAACTACAATCGCCAGTTCCGCGCCACTTTTGGCTACTTGCGTTATCTCCTCACCGATTCGGCGCACTCGTTGCCAGTCAATACCGGCCCCTTCACCGCCGAATACTTCACCGCTCAGCTTCAGAAGCACTCTTTTCCATCGTAATTCGCCATTTTTGGGTGCCACTACAGGTCTTCTCCAACCTGATAGCGGGCAAAACGGCGCACTATGATCTCATCGCCCAGTCGTCCGGTCAGTTCGCTGAGCAGCTCCTCGATAGTGAGGGCATCGTCTCGAATATATGGCTGGTTTAGCAAGCATGTCTGTGAATAAAACTTTTTGAGTCGTCCCTCCACCATCTTGGCTGCTATGTTCTCAGGCTTGCCTTCAGCAACTGCCTGCTCGGTGAGTACTTCACGCTCGCGGTCAATTGCCTCCTGTGGGACATCCTCAGGAGCCACCCACCGTGGCTGCATTGCGGCGATCTGCATGGCGATATTGCGGGCAAACTCTGCCAACTCTGGTGAGTTAGCCGCTGCATCGGTCGCGCAATTGATCTCCAGAAGTACGCCGATCTGTTCACCGGCGTGTATGTATGAGGCCACCAACCCCTGAGTGGTCTCATCCTGACAGTCACCGGTGTCGCAATCGTCAATTGCATAGCGGACGAAACGCCTGACAAGTACCCGTTCGCCTAGCTTGGCGGTCAATTCGCTGAGCAGGTCATCAACTGTGAGGCTCTCATTGTCTAGCGATTTGGCGGCGAGTAGGTCTTCTACTGACTGGCCAGAGGCCTGTGTGTGTACGATTTGACGGGCAAGAGTGTCACAAAACTGACGGAAGTCCTCAGAACGCGCTGCGAAGTCGGTCTCGCAATTGACCTCGACTACGGCTCCAGCTCCCTTGCCATCCACATACGACGCAATTACGCCTTCAGTGGCGCTCTTTGTCTCTCGTTTGGCGGCCACTTCAACGCCCTTTTTGCGCAGGTAGTCTACAGCCTTCTCCAGGTCGCCACCAGCCTCCTCCAGCGCTCTCTTGCAATCCAGCATTCCTGCGCCTGTTATCTGGCGCAGTTTCATCACATCGGCACTTGATACTGCCATATGGAAGCCTCCACAGACTAAAGTAGTCGGATTTTGACCAATAGACAACAAACGTTCAAGCACCGACTAACGCCCTATCAAGCCGTTGTTGGCTGATAAGGTGTCTGTCAGTGTACATCGTCTGTGCGTCAGACCATCCGGGTTGAGTGGAAAGTCGAAGTAGGGCTACATCTACTCGGTCGTTTGGGCTGCGTCGCCCGCATCACTAAGAACTTCGATGAATGCGTCTTCAGGAGCACCCTCCGACCTGCTTGTCGCTGCTGCCTGCACTACCTGGTCATCGCCAGCGTCGGTCTCAGCTTCCTCGTCGTAAGC
>LSQX01011832.1_pt1 | contig 14778 bp, 12 predicted proteins | sample 654561 | NCBI WGS metagenome assembly LSQX01 (sample SAMN04489861, study PRJNA283612) | anaerobic digester metagenome | isolation source: 4 biogas reactors fed with cattle manure at either 37C or 55C with and... | place: Denmark: Kongens Lyngby | collected 2014
CATCTCATGAGACTCACCATAGTGTACCTCAACAGCTAGAACTTCTTTCTTTAAGTGATCTTCATGTTCTTTCATGATACGCATCAAATGGTCATTACCATCTACATAAAGTGAAATTTTATCGGCTACTTCAAAGTTGCTTTCTTTACGAAGGTTTTGTATCTTGGAGATCATCTCTCTCACATCCCCTTCTTCTTTAAGCGCATCTGTAAGTTGTGTGTCTAATACCACACCAAGTTCGCCTTCACCTGCAAACGCATATCCAGGAAGCCCTTGCATAGTCACTAGTAGGTTCTTCTGATTAAGTATAATCTCTTCTTCATTTATGGTAATTAGGACATCTTCTCCATGATTTACCTTCTGAGCTAATTCCATCTGATCCATGTCGTTGATGGCTTTTTTAATTTGTGGAATCAGTTTACCATAGGTTTTACCGATGACCGGTAGATTTGGCTTAAGCTCAAAATTAACAAATTTAGAAAGATCTGCTCCGAGAACTACGTCCTTAATATTTAGTTCATCTTTAATAACTTGACCATAATATTCTGGAAGCTCTTTTTCTGAAATCAGCATTTGAGACAGAGGTTGTCTGTTTTTCATATTCGACGTATTACGTGCACTGCGACCTAACTTAACTAAGCTATACGCCAGCCCCATTTGCTCTTCTAACTTCGTGTCAATTAAGGATAGATCCGCTTCTGGATAAGCAGTGAAGTGAATGGACTCTTCTGCTTCCCCATTTAGTCCCACAACTAGGTTTTGATAAATCGTCTCTGATAGGTATGGAATGAAAGGTGCTGCAGTTTTCACTAACGTTACTAACACATTATACAGAGTGGAATATGCGCTGATTTTATCCTCAGTTAGTTCTTCAGACCAGAATCTGGAACGATTCCGTCTAACATACCAATTAGATAAGTCTTCTGTAAAGGCTTCAATAGCCAAAGCCGCTTGTGTGATTTTATATCCATCTAAGTTATCAGTGACGTCTTGTACTAATGTATTAAGTTTAGAGACTATCCATTGATCCATCACATTTTCTGATTTGTGATTCTTGTATTCCAATGGATTGAAACCATCAATATCAGCATAGAGCACATAGAATGAATACACATTATATAACGTAAGCAAGAATTTTCGTTGACTCTCTGCCACATCTTTTTCTGAAAACCTAGTTGGAAGCCATGGCATGGAAGCAGTGTAAAAATGCCATCTGGTGGCATCTGCTCCTTGCTCATTGATGACTTTCATAGGTTCCACTACATTTCCCTTATGTTTGGACATTTTAATCCCTTTTTTGTCCAATACGTGACCCATAACAATAACATTTTCAAATGGGCTCTTATCAAAGATTGCTGTAGAAATAGCGAGAAGTGTATAGAACCATCCTCTAGTTTGATCCACTGCTTCAGAAATAAACTGAGCTGGGAAATTTTCTTCAAAAAGTACTTTATTTTCAAACGGGTAGTGCCACTGAGCAAAAGGCATGGACCCAGAATCAAACCAAGCGTCTATAACTTCATGGGTTCTTTCCATGGTTTCACCGCACTTAACGCAACTAAGTTTAACTTCATCAATATAAGGCTTATGAAGTTCGATGTTCTCAGGTACATCAATTCCCTTTTCTTTAAGTTCTTCAATAGAACCAATGCATTCTCTATGCCCGCAAGAACATTCCCAAATTGGAAGTGGTGTTCCCCAGTATCGGTCTCTTGAAATTCCCCAGTCAATAACATTTTCTAAGAATTTACCCATACGACCAGTTCTAACATTGTCTGGATACCAATTTACGCTGTTAGAGTTCTCAAGAAGTTGATTTCTAAGTGAACTCATTCGAACAAACCAACTGTCTCTTGGATAATAGAGTAATGGTGTATCGCATCTCCAACAATGAGGATAACTATGGACATAATTTTCAGAGCTAAAAAGCTTATTATCATCCTCTAGGTATTGCAGGATTGCTTTATCAGCCTTTCGAACTTCCATTCCCGCAAAAGGAGTTACTTCATCATTGAATTCCCCTTTTTCTGTAACCAAATGAATGAAAGGAACATCGTTTTTCATTCCAATCATATAATCTTCCTCACCATAAGCAGGAGCTGTATGAACAATTCCTGTACCGTCAGATAGTGTTACATAATCTCCATGAATAACAAAGAAGGCCCTTTTTTCCGGAGTGTGAAAAGGCATAAGCTGTTCATAATCCTTATTTAAAAGTTCCTTTCCTTTAAACTCTCGAATAATTTCATAGTCTAAATCTTTAAGAACTTTCTCAACTAAATCTTTGGCTAAAATCAAAATTTCATCTTCAACCTTGGCTTCCACGTATGTAAAGTTCTCATTGACAGTCAATGCTGCATTTGATGGTAGTGTCCACGGAGTTGTGGTCCAAGCCAACATATATTTATTTTCTTCGCCTACCATTTTGAATTTTGCAATAGCTGTTCTATCTTGTACATCTTTATAGCCTTGAGCTACTTCATGAGAAGATAGACCTGTTCCACATCTTGGACAATAAGGCATCACTTTAAAACCTTTGTAGAGAAGATCCTTCTCCCACATAGTTTTTAGTGCCCACCATTCAGACTCAATATAATCATTCTTATAGGTAATATATGGATTATCCATATCCACCCAAAAACCAATTTTCTCAGACATTTCTTTCCACATATTCGTATAGGTAAAGACACTTTTTTTACATTCATTGATAAAGTTCTCCACACCAAACTCTTCAATGGCTTCCTTGCCGTTAATGCCTAATTTCTTTTCAATTTCCAGCTCTACTGGTAGTCCATGGGTATCCCATCCAGCTTTTCTAAGAACCTTATACCCTTTCATTACCTTGTATCTAGGAATTAAATCCTTAATTACTCGAGTCAATACATGCCCTACATGAGGTTTCCCATTAGCGGTAGGAGGTCCATCAAAGAAGGTAAATACCTCTTTATCACCATTTAATTTATAGCTTTTTTCTACAATACTTTTCTCGTCCCAAAGATCTCTGACTTCGTCTTCCATAGACACGAATGATTTACCCGCGTCAACTTTTTTGTACATACACTAAACACTCCTTACTCTCAATTTTTTAATTCTAAAAAAGACCTCATCCTAATCTAGGACGAGGTCTCGTTATACCACCTGAATTTAATCTTATTTCGGATACACGAAAAAAAATTCTTCTTCATATCCTATTTCGTAACGTGAAATCACGTCCATACTTACTAACTTTTCAGCATGGCCACTCAGAGGTGATTTTCTTTTCTATTTGCTGAGGTTTCGCAGCGTATACAACCTCTCTCTGTAAGCAAATTCAGAACCTACTCTTCCTCTTCTTCGTGTTTGACCATACCATTATAGTATAGGGATAGACCCTTGTCAAAATCTAAATTTAAGCTAATCATTCAATTAGCAAATCATTAATCTGATTTTTATTTATCTTCTTTTTTTCGATAAGCTCTCATGGGCACCACATTGTTGTTTTCTGTATTCTTCCTATGAAGCTCATCAGGAGAATAGCCTCGATTATCCCATCGGCTAAGATTATTCACATAATTCGTTAGCAAGGTTAGTCCATTGTTAGCCAATTCAATATTTTTGAAATTGAAGTATTCAAGGAAATTTCCTATAATTTCACTTTGATCTAGGGTTCTTTGAAGTAACTCTACGGTGTTCATCATCATAAATCCGAAAAGAACTTCGTCTTCTAGCTCAAAATCTATCTCCTCATCTTCATCTTCATCATCCTCTTCAGGAGCTTCAAAATAAGGTTTAAAATAGCTCTCTACCTTTTTATAAGCTTCTAAATCTTCAATAAATAAGTCATCTCCTGCTTCAAAAAGCTCGTCTCTCTCATAGCCCTTATATTCTCCAACCACTGACTTCCATTGTTTAACTTCATTAAGCAAATGGTAGTTATCAAAGAACTCATTTTTAATGTACTCTTTATCATTAAGCATTTCTGTTTCATAAGCATAGTAAAGTGAATGCTTATAACCTAAAACTGTTTTAAATAGATTACGGTTTAGCTCTTTATACTTGCCTGAAACTATTTCATAAAGATCATCTATTTCAATAGCACCATAATAGTATAAACTTCCTTTAATAATTCTTGCCATTTCATCTAAAGCGAAAGCTAACGCTTTCTTCTCTTCATTAAAATACTCTGTAAATAAATTTAAAAACTCTTCACTACAATAGCTTTCATAACTTACAAAACTATCTGACTCCATATTGTCGTGATTATCCCTGTAAGCTAACAGACAAAGATCTTCTGGTAAATCTAATAGATTGTCAGGAAATAACCCCTTAAACATGGTTAAAACATCACCATCAATAAAATGACCTTGATTTTTACTCATGATTTCTAAGGCTTGTAAATCTTCATAGCTGGCCATATGGAAAATTTCATTTAGATGACCTTTATGAGTTTCAACTAACCTCTTAGCTAAAACCTCTTTGGTCTCTGTTTCTTCAAAATCCATATCCATCAAATCTAAGGCGAACATTAAGTCGTCTTCTGTGTATGTAAGGGCTACTTCTTCCATGGTTTTATATTTATAATTCATTTTTCTCTCCTAATTCTCTCTTTGCTTTAGTCTCTATCATTATAACGTATATTTCCTCTTTTTAATCCATCAACGTATTAAAAAATGAAGATGATGATTTTCTTCCTTAGCATCTCTAAATACTTGGATGATTTTTTCGCCATATAAACCTAGCTTATCTTTCATTACATGATGGTTAATTAATGTAATTACAGTATATTCATTTCTTTCAGTTAACACATCATACAAAGCATCAAGATTCCTTCCATAGTATGGGGGAAGATTTAATTTTCGTTTTAAATAGGCATGGGTGATTTCTCTTGAAATCATCCTCTTCCCATTTAAGATAATATTTCTCATGACTACTCCTCCCCGTAGAGTTTTTCAAAACTATCATAATGATCTCCAGTATAGTAAACTAGCCCATCATTAGAATATACAATACGCTTAGCTCCTCGACTACCACCATTGTAATCAATATCTGCTTCATAGTAAATTCTTCCTGCTTTAGCTGGAAGGAGACCTTCTCGGTTAAAGAACCGGTCTCCTCCAATACTCATTTTGTCTGTCACATCAAAAAGATTTCCTTTTGACGCTTCCCAGCCCAAGTCTTTTGCCTTATTCTTTGTAATAAAATTCCCAGGCAGCTCTCCGTAGAGAAACAAATACAAGGAGACATCTTCTTTAGACGAATAAAACCCATTGTAATCTAGTTTATTATTTCCTTCTAATGACTCACTCGGTTCCACCTCTAATTGAGATGGGGCGTTCCCCTCAGATGAAGGGAAAATATTTTGCAGGTCTCCCCCTGAAGTAATAAAAAGCACAGCCATAATAAAAAATGCGATAATACCATAGATCTTATTCATCATTTTTTTCATTTATTCCCACTCTCCTTTCTTATATCCATCCACTAGATCTTTTATTTTTTGGCCACATCGACGACCATGGCATGCTCCTGTGCCTGACCCGGTGGCCTGGCTGACTTTCATCACACTGTCAGCACCTTCTCTGATGGCTTCTTTTATTTTCCGTCGGCTAATTGCTTTACATATGCAAACTTTAGTCATATTATCCATCACTAATTCGCTGGCATTATTATTCAAAGACTCAACCTTCTTTCTTTTGTTAAATAGTAGTATTTAGCTTATTTTATCGTAAAGCCGAGGTTTTGAACAGAACGATCAGCCACTATTAATTAATTCACCTTATGTATTCATCTGTTCACCATAACTAATGTTGATTCACTACGTCGACTATTTTGCTTTCTAATCAAAATATGAGTACCATGAAAAATTTTTGGGAACAATGTAAATGTTTATATTGATTTTATTAGGTTTGAATGATAATATATTAACCATAGTGATAGTCGAACTATCACTACATCGATTTAACTCCATCTTACTAAAACCAACCTTAACCGCAGGCTTTTCTTACGACTAAAAAAAGGGGAAATCTTATGGATCAAGAACAGAGAAAACTGGTATTGGATAAAGAAAAAGAAAAAAGAAAGAAACTTGTTCTATATGATGCTATTGAGGTCTTTAAATTGACTGGTATAGAAAACTCTAAAATGACAGATATCGCGGAGAAATCCAAGATTGGAGTGGCAACCCTATATCGGTATTTTGATACGAAGACAGAAATTGTCATCGGTGCTGCTGCTATTATGTGGGAAGAAAAAATTAGTATTTTATATAACAAATTTGAAGAACCCAACTTTATGGAACTCAATGGTGCCCAGAGAGTTAGGGAAATCTTGAATCTCTTTATGATTTTATACCGGAGTTATCCTGAGTTTCTAAGTTTTTTGGAGCATTTTGATAATTACATTGTCAAAGAAGATATTCCCATGGAGAATTTGTCCAGTTATGAGAATATCATAAACGATACAAAAGCAGCTATATTTGGCGCTATTGATGTAGGTAAATTTGATGGATCAATCCATAATGAGATTGATAATGATATTTTCTATATAACAACTACTCATTCCCTAATGAGCTTATGCCAAAAATTAATTTTAAGAGGAACTATACTAAAAAGTGACAAAGATATCCATGGAGAAATTCAGTTAGAAACATTAATAGATATGGCCATGCTGTATCTAAGTAAGTAAGTAAGTAAGTAATTAATTAATAGATTTAGGGGGATAATTATGAAAGAAAAATTACCATTATCAAAACAAATCGCTTACTCACTGGGACAATTTGGGTGGTCATTGCTGTCAGGTATTGTAGCTTCTTATCTAATCTTCTATTACATTCCCACTAAAGAATCCGGTATTATGATTGTGATTCCTCAAGTGGCATTTCTTGGATTTCTAACAATCATCGGCTTAATCACAATGCTCGGACGTTTTTTTGATGCCATTACCGACCCTTGGATTGCAACCCTAAGCGATCGAAGCAAGTCTAAAAAGGGGAGAAGAATTTCTTTCATGCAAAAAGCTTCTGTTCCTTTTGCCCTCAGCACGGTTCTAGTATTCTGGTCTCCTGTAGAAGGGGAAAGTCCAATTAATGCAATTTTTCTTACTGTGGTACTACTTTCGTTTTATTTATTTTTAACCATGTATGTGACCCCTTTTTTTGCTCTTCTTTCTGAGCTAGGTCATACACCTGAAGAAAGACTGAATTTATCTACATTAATATCCGTTACATGGTTTTTAGGAGCGGCTGTGGCCTCTCAGGCACCACAATTATGGAATATTTTCATTGAAATGGGGTATGGCATCGAGACATCCATAAGAATTGCCATGGCTATCCTAGCCTTCATAGGTCTAATTTTTCTACTAATACCTGTTTTTGCCATCGATGAGAAAAGATACTGTGAATCCGTTCCGTCTGAGCTTAAAATGATCGAGTCCATTAAGGCTACGTTTAAAAATAGAGAATTCACCATATTTGTTCTTTCTGACTTGGTCTATTGGATTGCCATTACGACTTTTCAAGCATCACTCTTATATTATGTCACGGTATTGCTAAAACTACCCGATACCATGTTTGGTACTTTATTCATCCTGTTAGGTGTGGGATCTTTCCTATTCTATTTGCCCATAAACTTAATTGCTAAGAAATATGGAAAGAAGAAACTATTGGTGGTAGCGTTTTGTATGTTCATTGTGGTTTATATCTATGGTGCTTTTCTTGGGAAATTACCTATATCAAATCAAATACAAGCTTATCTATTAGTTGTTTTAGCCTCTATACCCATGGCTATTTTTGGAATTCTTCCAAATGTCGTCATTGCAGATATTGCAGAGTACGATGCTAAGAAAACAGGAATAAGGCGAGAAGGTATGTTCTTTGGTACTCGTACATTTATGTCAAAAGTAGGCCAGACCCTATCCATGCTCATACTTAGCGCTTTACTTCTCTTAAAGAGAAATGGAAGTAACGAAATAGGAATTAGATTAACAGGAGTCTTTGCTGCAGGTTTTTGTCTCATCGGTCTTGTCCTTCTACTTATGTACAATGAAGAAAAGATTTTAAAGGGGATTAAATCAGAAAGAGAAATCGATCCAATGGAGAATAAGATTATTTAATTACGGTTTTTTTTATAAATTCTTATTTAGTTTAGCTCCTCTTTTAAAATCTCATTTTTTTCTTCAAGATCTATTTGTTAAGCTTCGGGGCTCTCGCTTATACAAGGTGGGAGCCTTTCCTACTGGACTAACTTAAAAAGATGTTAAGTTAGTATAAATTGTAGCATTGAAAATTCTTACACTGCATTTATTTCCCAGTATTCCCCTGGACCAGCAGTATTTATAATTATTGAGGAGGACATTTAAATGGAAAAATCAAAATTTATTTTTGGAAACGAAATTTCTAATAAAATTTACAATAAAGCATTAAAGGCAAAAAAGAAATCTATCAAAAGGTTTGGTGATGACTCTAATGAAATATATCATTTAAGGGCTAGTAACAATGAAACCTTATTCCCTTACTTGGGGATAAAAAACATCATTACAACAGAAGAGAAGGGAGATTTAAATATTGAGAAAGGACTTATTATTGGGAATATCAGAATGGGTTTTGGCCACTATAGAATATCTATGGCTATAGCCTCTGCCGCTAATTCCATGGGTTATACCCCTTATTGGTTTGACTTAAATTCATACAGTGAGACCACAGGCGGGAAGGTCATTGCCCATCTTAATTCTCTTTATTCTATGGGTTCTAGATGGTCTCAAAAATATCCTCTTTTTAATCGGTTTTATTGGGAACCCCTTAATTCTGAGGGTTTTAGAAAATTATCATACAATGCCATAGATCAAAAAACTTCAGAACTAATGACCCCCATTTATCATCAACTTCCCAAGAATATGCCTTTTATAGCAACTCATGTATGGCCCGCTCAAGCAGCAGTTCATGCTGGTATGAATAAGGTGGTGAATGTAATCCCAGATAATTGGCCCATGGCACTTCATCTTTCAGAAGGTTCAATTCATACGGTTCAAACTCCTTCGTCATTTTTAGGCTATAAGACTTTAAAAGGAATGGACGGTACTAAAACGCTTAAACCTATACCTGATGATCAAATATACGAGGTAGGCCATTACATTGATCATGAGTTAGTTGTGAATTTGGATGAAGACTCTAAAAAAAGAGTAGACCGCATTAAAGACAAGGAAACAAAGAGAATCCTTCTTACGATTGGTGGGGCAGGAGCACAAAAAGATATCTTCGCGAAAATATTACTAGATTTAATCCCTCAAGTAAAAGAACAAAAAGTTGCTATTTACCTTAACGTTGGAGACCACAAAGATGTCTGGGAAGAGCTTTGCAATGAAATTCCTGAGTTATCCTTGTTGTCCAAAACTTATTTCAACGATTGGAGCAAAACTTGCGATTTTGCAAAGACCGCTCTTGATCATAGCGTAAGTGGAATACATGCTTTTTATAATGAAGATATCTTTGCTGCAGTCTATAGTTCGAACCTTCTGATGAGATCTTCTGATCTTCTGATCACAAAACCCAGTGAATTAGCTTTCTATCCCATCCCAAAACTGCTTATAAAAAGAGTAGGGGGCCACGAAGCATGGGGCGCTGTGACCTCAGCTGAGGTGGGAGATGGCACCATAGAATGCGATACTGTGGACAGAACCCTTCAAATGCTTGATCTAATGCTAAGTAGTGATAAAATACTTACCTTGCTTAACGAGAATATTATAAAAGCGAATAGCATCGGTAAATACAACGGTGCTTATAAAGTTGTGGAATTGGCTACCCAATAATAGTTGTGACGACAATCAATAACCCTGTAACCAAAAACAATATTCTAATAAAATATTTATAGGTTTGAGACCATTATTGATCACTAAGGTTTTACGAGATGCTCCATAAAAGCATTCAAAGAAAATAAGGATAGTGAATCATCGATAGCAGGCAAGTATAGAATAAGAGGCAATTTTTCTCCTCCCTAAGAGACGAGGAGTTTTTTGTACAAAATCAGTTAAAACTTGACATTTCATAAGTATTATTTAAAATGAACAGTAATGCAATCAGTCAAACGAAATAGTTTGTTATTATATTTGAACAATATAATCTTTTGGCGTTAATCGTTGAGGACGAGAAAGTGCACTCCCGTGTTACTTCTATCCTTAACCTATAAGAAGAGAGAGGAATATTCTTAACTATTTTAAATAGGAGGTGCAATACAAGGTATTCATTCCTCCACTATCTTTACTGATTGTGGTTTCCTTGTATGAAATGTATAAATGAACGATAATATTATTGTTGTGACCCATAGTATTTTAGACCAAGGAGCGCTGCCTGAACAAAGAAGACTTAGCCAAGGGGCATTGCCCGTGGTAAGTGACCTTAATGACTTGAATATTAATCTAGTTTCTCTCCCTAATTTGGAGAAACATTACGAGTTATTTATCGAACGAGAGTTAACAAAAGAAGACTTAGCTTCTGAGGAATACGCTAAATACATTAAATCTCATTTAGTTGCCTTAGTTCATGAAGTCATGGCAAGGGTGAAAAAAGGCGGTACTTTCCTGGGAGTTTTATCCTATGGTGCAGATGATTCCCAAAGGGTAGAGCCTGAAAGTAGCCCCATTATGCTCAGCCTTTTCCGACTTTTTGACCGTAATTGTATGCTTACGCCATATTTTGAAATTCCAGAGCATTTAGATGCTGAAGCTCACAGCTTAGTTATTGCTGATGTGGTTGAATCTCTAGGCATTTAAACCCTTTTTAAACTGTTAAATAACGTAGAATAAGCCAGATGATCCCTAAAATAGGATCATCTGGCTTATTTTTTACCTTTATATTTCTTTACTTAGTTTTATTATCCCATTTTTGTACTCTGGAACGATATCATAAACGTCTTTTTGCATGCAGAACTTGATATCCTCCTCTAAACCTAGACCCATTAGAATTTCGTAATGACGGGCTTTTTCAATATAGGTAAAAATATCAGGATAATTTTCGTATATAACAAGTGCGGTCTGGGCTAAATCACTTAATTGACATGGTCCAAGGTCCATCAAATCCTTAATTATGGCTCCCGATGCAATGAAATCATCCATGGAAAATAATCCATCTGTTCCAGCATTCACTATCACTACACTTTTACCTATTTGATGAGCTTTATGAGCTACCGCTTTCGCATTAAGTAATCCTCCGATATAAATGTGATTGGCCGAACCACTTCTTGTAATTGCCTTAGTCCCATTAGTAGTTGTGATAATCACATTTTTCCCATGTACTACAGTGTGTGTATATTCGCTAGGAGAATTCGATAAATCAAACCCTTCTATCTTTTTGGCTTTTCTCTCTCCACCTAAGATGACATTTTCTAACTTTTTCCTTGTCTTGAGCGCCTCTTCTACAGATATTACCGGTACGACACTTTTAGCTCCATTTTTTAAAGCGGTAATAATCACTGATGTTGCTCTTAGCACATCCACGATAATAGCCGTACTATTTTTAATGTGCTCTGGCGTTACATGATCTGCTGTGGTAATTAAATCAATAAACATATTTGTATTCCCTCATTTTTATTACACTCTCTTTCTTCAAACATAGTTTTTTCCTTGGTAAATTTCATGAACTTTGAAATAGTCATCTATAGCATTAAGAACTTCCCACTTTTTCAAGGACCACATGGGTCCTATGAGCAATTCCCTAGGAGCATCCCCAGTCAAACGGTGGATGACCACACTTTCTGGTAGCAAAGCGATAGATTCGCAAACTAAGCGCACGTAGGCTTCCTGTTTAAGAAAGACTAACTTTCCTCTCTCATATAGAGAAACCAAGGGGGTATCTTTCATTAAATGAAGTAGATGAAATTTTATTCCTTGGATATCAAGTCTAGCCAGATCCTTAATGGTGCTAAGCATATCTTCTTCAGTTTCACCTGGCAAACCAAATATCACATGAACCACTACGTCGATATCAAGTTTCCTTAGTTTTTCAACTGACTCTAGAAATACAGGGTAATCATAACCCCTATTAATTCTACGGCCAGATTCATCCTTACTACTTTGAAGCCCCAGTTCCACAAAAGTATAGATTTTTTGACTGAATTCTCCTAGTACCTCTAAAACTTCTTCTCCTAAGCAATCTGGTCGGGTGGCTATAGACAAAGAAACTACTCCTTCTTGTTCGATGGCTTCTTGATATTTCTCTCGGAGGACATTAGGAGCTGCATATGTATTAGTATAAGCCTGAAAATAGGCTATTTTCTTAGCCCCTTGCCATTTTTTATCCATCATAGTACTTATATCTTCAAACTGAGAAGATATGCTGAAATTGCGATCTCCAGCAAAGTCACCCGATCCCCGTTCACTGCAAAATAAACATCCAGTCCCATTTAAGGTACCATCTCGATTGGGGCAAGAAAACCCCCCATCTAAACTAACTTTATACACTTTACCTAGAAACTTTTCCCTAAGAAAAAAATTTAAGCTATGATAGGGTTTCTCTCCAAACATCTTCACTCTGTGCACCTTCTTCCTATCCTATTTATTCAACAACTACGTAATAAAGCATTTTAACTTCTCTATGAATTCTTTATTATAACGAATTTTTATGGTAGTTTCCCATTTTTCATATAAGTTCACTTTTCATTCGTTCGTCTAAAGAAAAATAAACTGCTTCTAAAAACAGTTTTCTTAATCATTCATCTATAAAAAGTCTTATTATCTAGAGGTATTTCCTTATCGCGTTTTAGCTATATCACTAGACTGCAATCTCTACTTTTATTCGATCAGGATCTTCAAAATAAACAGCGTAGTACCCTTCGCCCCCTGCATAGGGATGTTGGTCCTCATACAACATTCTAATTCCTTTCTCTTTTAGTTTTTCCGTAATCTCATCCACAAAAGTCTTTGAACCACCATGAAAAGCTAAATGATTTAAGCCAGGTCCACAACGATGATAGGGAGCCTCTTTATATTTTTCTTCAGTTTGGACAAATACCAAATAAGTGTCCTCTAATTTGAAACTAATTCCCCTATCCCAGGTTTGATAGACTTCATAACCCAGTGTCGTAAGCAACCACTGCCAAAATTCCTTGCTCACTTCTAGGTCCTTAACATAGAGCTCCACATGATGAAGTTTTCCTTTCATAACATTTCCCTCCTTAACCCTAAAACTCGCATTTTTATTCTGATAAGCTTCCTCTGCCACGTTGATTACCTATTCTCTAAGCTTTCAAAGTACACGTTTATCCCATTTTTTAATCCTTCTGCTAGTTTCAGTTGATATGCTTTTGTTTGCAAAAGCACATCTTCTTCTCTGTTGGTCATGTATCCTGGTAGTATGGTGACTACTGGGGACGTGGAGAAGTTATGTTCAGGCATATTATCTGCAGCGTAAATCCCTTGATTATTTGCACCCGTGGTTTTAATTAGCTCTTCAAGCATAAACATAGAAGCTTTCTCACTAAACTGACTTAAATGCCCCGTATAGATATTGTTTTTTGAAGGATAATACATTTGAATTCCTTGTATCCTTAAATCATTACTACTATTGCCATGAAGCCTTATAAATAAATCTGCTTTATGTTCATTGGCAAATTTCGACCTATCTAAATTACTCATATTAACATCATGACCTTGGCGAGTAAGATATACATCATAACCAGATTTCAGTAAAACCTGCTCAATTTGCTTAGCTAATTCTAAATTGAAGATATATTCAGGTGTCTTAGTTATAATTCCAGTAGTTCCAGCACTGACTTTACTTCTCATCACATCTGAGCTTGGCGCAATAGGTTCTTCATTTAAATCAGGCTTTTCTTGATGAGCAGCATCTATAACAATCACTTTTTTAACCACTTCTATAGGATTCTCTTTTTCATAAAGAATAAGCTCTAACTTCTCTGCAATCTCTGGATCTTCTCCTAATATGACTTGATACTCATTTAAAACTTCCATGGCTATATCATAGGATTCTTCCGACACATAGAGATCTGCTTTTTGAATATACTTTTTCTTTATCGTTTCATGAAGCTCTTTCTTTTGTTTAAATGCTTTCTGATCAATTTCCGGTATCTCTTTAAGGTATTCTACAGCATTCAAAAAGTTTTCTTCTTCAACGGCATTGTAAGCCAAGTCTAAATTCTCCCGGGACTTTTTCATGTCCTCAGAGTACTCAATTTTTTCCATTATTGTTAGGTTATCCTGAAAATCTTCAAGTAAATTAACATAAAGCTCAAGGGCTTCTTCAAATCTTTCTTCTTGAAGGAGTTGCTCTCCTAATATAAGTTTTTCAATAAGTTCTTCTTTTCGACTTGATGTACACCCCAGAAGAGATATAACCAAGAGCAACAGAAATAAACCCATATATATTCGTGATTTGTGTTTTTTAAAACTTTGCATATCAATTATACCCACGCTTACTATTCTCTTTCGATATCACGGTGTTGCGTTACGACATTTAAGCCTTGATTACTCAAATACTCTCCCGTCCTTCGTGCAAAGGAAACAGAGCGATGTTTCCCTCCTGTACAGCCATAAGCAATAACTAACTGGCTTTTTCCTTCTTCCTTATAAAGAGGAATCAAATAGTCAATAAGACTAATTAATTTTTCAAATAAACTCTGTGCTAATTCTGTTCCCATAACATAGTTAAAAACATCATCATCCAATCCCGTTTTTTCCTTTAATTCAGGAACATAAAATGGATTAGGCAGATATCTTAAGTCAAAAACTAAATCTGCATCATTGGGAATTCCAAACTTATACCCAAAGGACACTGTTTTAACTTGCATAGTATAGGTT
>LSQX01379689.1_pt1 | contig 14777 bp, 18 predicted proteins | sample 654561 | NCBI WGS metagenome assembly LSQX01 (sample SAMN04489861, study PRJNA283612) | anaerobic digester metagenome | isolation source: 4 biogas reactors fed with cattle manure at either 37C or 55C with and... | place: Denmark: Kongens Lyngby | collected 2014
GTGACATCACCCAGATCGACCTGCCAGGGGACAAAAGATCCGGTCTTGTCGAGGTGCAAAGGATCCTCTCCGAAGTAGACGGGCTTAGTTTTATCTATCTTACGGGTCGGGATGTGATCCGGCATGAGTTGGTTCAGCGCATCATCCGGGCATACGAGCAATATGAAAACCGCAGCCAGTCAAAGGCAAAGCGAAATGATTCCATGCGTTAAAACGAAGTATAAGGGGTGACCACAGATGAAGTCTGCAAAGAAGAAAAAAGACAGGAAAACTTTCGGACAAGTCTTTTATAACGACAATTTTCAACGGGTTACCATCGGGGTGATCTCATTGCTGGCTGTTTTTATCATGATCGCCAATGGAGCGGCACCCAAACGCTACAAGCTGAACATGGGCGCACCTTCAGGCTTTGACATCAACGCCCCCCGCGATATCGAGAACACGATTAAAACCGAGGAACTGGCGATGGAACGGATGGAGGAGGTTCCCCCCGTTATCCGGGAGCTTGAAGCGGCCAACACAAGGATGCTCAGCAGCGTTTATGATTTTTTTGACACGCTCGATGCCCTTCGCACTAAGCTGATTCCCATACTTGAGGCCGACCCTGAACAGACGCTTGAAAGCTTGCTGATCGCAGAGAATCAGATCACACCTGTCCCTGTCCTGATGAGTATGCCACAGGAATTGAAGGCATATCTGTTTCGACTGGAGGCTGCCTCTGAAATCAGTGTACTGAAGCAGCTGCTTGTCCGGGACATCGTGCCGCAGTTATCTGCCACCACCATTACCCAGTCGAACATTACTCAGGTTATAAAGGGCTGCCAGCTCCGAATCGAAAATACCATTCCGTCCCTTCAGATGCAGCAGGCTGGTCTGGAAATCCTTTCAGGGGTGGTGGAACCGAACAGCATGGTGGATGAAGCAGCAACCGCAAAGCAGAAGAACGCTTTTTTGGAAGCCTACAAACTTGAAAACCCCGTGATGATTTATCAGGGAGAAAGGTTTATCCGCAAGGAGGATATTATAACGCCCGATATCATCGATGTGGTTCGAAAGCTGGGCATCCTCGATGAAAAAACCGGCCCGGATTACCTGTTTCTGGCCTCCGTATTCCTGCTGCTGGTGATGCTGTGGTTTATTCTGGCCATGTTCATCCGTACCTTTGCGCCAAAGGTTTATCAAAGCAGAAATGAACTGCTGTTTATCGCAAGCACGATAGTTTTAACGGTGTTTCTGGCGCTGATGGCCAGAGAGTTTATCCCCGAGTACGCCCCATTTATTACCATCTGCTTTATCGCTCCGGTGTTGCTGGCTATTTTCATCAATATCCAACTGTCCGTCGTTGTGAACCTGATCCTGACGATATCTCTGTCCCTTCTGTTTCCGGACAACCTCACCTTTGTTTTCATGTCGGTGATCAGCGGCACCTTTGCAGCGTTTCTATCGGCCAATGCCAATCAGCGCAGAAGGATTTCCCTTACCGGTCTTATCATCGGCACGGTGAACGTCTTTATCGTGGCCTGTATGGGCGTCATTGAAAAAAAGGACTGGGTTACCATTCTCAAGCAGGGAGGCCTCTGTTTTTTAAACGGGGTTTTGTCAGTGATTATCGCTATCGGGCTGCTTCCTATTTTTGAAAGCCTGTTTAATATGGTCACACCCTTAAAGCTGCTGGAATTGGCCGATCCAAACCATCCGCTGCTCAAAAGGCTATTAATGGAAGCCCCGGGGACCTATCATCACAGTCTGATGGTGGGGAACCTGGCTGAGGTTTCGGTCAGAAGCATTGGCGGCAACTCATTGGTGGCTCGGGTCGGCGCCTATTTCCATGATGTTGGAAAGCTGAAGCGCCCAGGCTTTTTCAAGGAGAACCAGATGTCGGAAAACCCTCATGACAGAATCACCCCGAACCTCAGCACGCTGGTGATCACGTCCCATACAAAGGACGGTGAAGAGTTGGCCATCAAGTACAAGCTTCCCAAAGTCATCCGGGATATCATCGTGCAGCATCATGGCAATACGCTGGTGGCCTTTTTTTATCATAAAGCCTGTCAGGGGGGCAAGGGAACAGAAGTAAAAGAGAACAACTTCCGCTATGAGGGTCCAAAACCACAAACCCGCGAAGCGGCGGTGGTCCTGTTGGCCGATTCTGTGGAAGCCGCGGTGCGCTCCATGCAGGAAAAGACGAAAGGGAAAATCGAGGGCTTGATCCGAAAAATAATCAAGGATAAGCTGGATGACGGGCAACTGGATCACTGCGATCTGACGCTGAAGGATCTTAACGATATTGCCAACGGTTTTTTAACGGTTCTCAGCGGGTTCTTCCATGAGAGAACCGAATACCCCGAACTCGAGAAGAAAAGCTCTCTGTCTGAGCTGGACAGTCAGGTATATACGATTGGTCAGGCAGAAAAAAAGGAGATCAGAAATGAAGACAACCATACAAAACAAGCTGAAGAAAAGGTACCTTCCGATGAAACCGCTCAAGCAGCTTCTGATGACGACAGTGCAAACCGCATTGAAGACTGAGGGTTTTGAGCCTCCGGCAGAGGTTTCCATTGTGCTGGTTGAAAATGAAGAGATTCGCGGAATAAACCGACAGTTCCGTGCGAAAGATAGTGATACCGATGTGTTGTCGTTCCCCATGCTGCAGATGGAAGATGGCCGATTTGTGGAACCACCCGGTGCTTGCGACAGGGTGAATGGAAACCTGTTGCTGGGCGATATCGTCATATCTGTTCCAAAAGCACTGGAACAGGCAAAAAGCTATGGCCATTCCCCACACAGAGAGCTGGCGTTCCTCACGGTTCATGGACTGCTGCATTTGCTGGGTTATGACCATGAGAAGCCCGAAGAAGAAGAAGCAATGACGGCAAAACAGGAAAAAATTCTTACAGAGCTTGGTCTGCCGCGAAATGCATAGTGTTGGCACACCATTTCAGGAGTAAGAAATGAAAAACAGATCTTTACTCAAAAGCTTTCAATTTGCTTTTCAGGGTTTGAAGGCTGCCTTTGTCGGCGAAAAGAACTTCAGGATCCATTGCATGGCCGTTGTTCTGGTTGTTATTTGCGGGGCTGTGCTTGGGATATCCACAGAAAAATGGGTGCTTTTAGTTTTGACGATAGCCTTTGTGCTGGTGTGCGAGCTGTTTAACACAGTTGCCGAAACCCTGGTGGATATGATTACGCAGGAGTATTCTCCCCAGGCTAAAAAAGCAAAGGACCTGGCCGCAGGGGCTGTCCTGCTCTCCGCCATCACTGCCGTGCTGGTTGGGGCATTCATTTTTATAGAGCCTGCGCTTGCATGGCTGAAAACGATTTTTGGTATGTGAGTGCTCATTAAGTATTAGATTTATCAAGGAGAAAAAATGTTTACCGAAGATCTTGGGTTTTATATCCTGATGATTCCAGTGATGCTAATCACATTAACCTTTCATGAATTTTCCCACGGTTACATAGCCTGGCGTCTGGGTGACGATACGGCGAAAAACGCAGGCCGGTTGACGCTCAACCCGCTGAAACATCTTGATCCGATTGGAACACTGATGATGTTCGTTGCACGCATTGGCTGGGCAAAACCGGTTCCGGTAAACCCTTCCGCGTTTAAAGACAAAAAGAAGGGAATGATGCTCACCAGCATAGCCGGCCCTATATCCAATCTCCTGATGGCGTTCATTGTGGCATTTCTCCTTCAGGTTGTTCTCGTATTGGGCTTTAGCAGTATCTATGCTGAAACCGGAGCAGTATACTGGCTTTTTCAGTTTTTGTTGTTACTGTTTTATGTAAATATTAATCTCGCTGTTTTCAATCTGTTTCCCATTCCGCCTCTGGACGGCTCAAAAATTCTCTCGGCTGTACTGCCTACCGAGCTTTACTTTCGGGTTATGCGGTATGAGCAATATATAGGGCTGGCATTCTTAGTCATTGTTGTGTTCTTTGGGAAGGGGTTTGGAGAGGTAATCAATTTTTTCACCAAACCCATTTCCAGCAGCATGCTTTGGATTGCCGCAAAGGTTGTGGGGATTTTCCTGTAAGCCATTGCCCTGCCTCTGGACTTTACAGTCTGATTGCGATAAACTGTTTATTGAGGATCGACGCACCGGACAAGCCTCAGGGTTGTTCACCTTGCGCCGCCGGTCCCTGGGTATGAACGGTTTGGCGTTCAAAGGAGATACCAATGAAAAGTTCCCTGCATGAAGCATGCACCATTCGATTGAAAAACTTCGAAGGCCCCTTCGATCTGTTGTTCTTTTTGATTGAAAAGAATCAAATCGATATTTATGACATCCCTATTGTTGAGATAACCGACCAATACATGGACTATCTTTTTGCCATGCAGGAGATGGATTTAGAGATAGCCAGCGAGTTTCTGGTCATGGCGTCCACCCTGCTACACATTAAATCCAGGCTGCTGCTTCCGGTTCACAACGAAGCCCAGGCCGATTCCATCGATCCCCGCGAAGAATTGATTCTAAAGCTGGTTGAATATAAAAAGGCTAAGGAGTTTGCTTCATTGCTGCGTGAAAGGGAAAAGGAATGGGACAGAGTGTTTTACAAGCTGCCTGAAGTTTTACCGGAAGCTGCCTATGAGGTTATCCTCGAGGTCTCACCTGCCTGCCTGAAGGATTTTTATCAGAATGTGCTGCAAAACTATCAGGACCGTCAAAACGATGTCACCAAAAAAATGAACCGCATTTTGCAGCATGAAAAGGTTTCATTACGATTAAAAATCAAAGAGCTTCTTGGCTGGCTGAAAAAAGGGATCCGGTTATGCTTCTCCAAGGTTTTCAACCCGCGGAAAATGTCGCGGCTGGAGGTGGCAACGGGTTTTCTGGCAGCGCTGGAAATTGCCAAATCCGGCAAAGCTCTGCTCCATCAGGAAACCGAATTTGGAGAGATCTTCATGGAACGCCATGAGGCCGAAGCTTTTAGAAAGGATACCATCCTCTATGAATGATTTACGGGATATTGAAGGCGTGCTCGAGGCGGTATTGTTTGCATCAGGCGATTCTGTTCCTCTGGACAGGCTTTCACAGATTATCGGGCAGGATAAAAGGACGACCGAAAGCATTCTTTCCAATATGCAGATGAAGTACCGCAGCTCCGCGAGGGGAATCATGCTGCGGCAGCTGGATACGAACTATCAGCTTTGCACAAAACCCGAATATGAAGAATATATATCAGCACTGGGCACAGGGCGCAAAAAGCAGGGGTTGTCCCAGGCAGCCTATGAAGCCCTGGCCATCATCGCATGGCATCAGCCTGTCACCAGGGCTCAGGTCGAGCAAATCCGCGGGGTCAATTCAGACAATGTCATTGTAAATTTGGTAGAAAAAAACCTGATCCGTGAAATGGGAAGGCAGGATTCGCCGGGGAAGCCCAGGCTTTACGGCACTACTGAGGAGTTCTTAAGGATATTCGGCTTCAATTCCCTCAAAGACATGCCTCAGGTAGATATGAATGAAATTCAAACTGTAATGGAAAACATACCGATTGACTGAAAAATTACCACCTTTCATTTAAAACAACCGCATTTGTCATTCACAGGGCAGCATTGAACCCCGAAATCCCTTCAGCAATTCACAATCAGGTTCGAAGCGATGCCTGTATCGCAGTTCTGAATAAATTGGTTGATTATGGATACAATAACCGGGAGGTGACAATCATGACCCCGGTGATTATAGTGCTTATCATTTTTCTTCTTCTGCTTCTTTTTCTTTTCATCCGTTTTCGCATCTATATTGAATTCACTGCCAAAGAAAGCGAGATCACCTATACCATCAAGGGGAAAATTCTGAAGGTCATCAAGGTCTTTGAGGTGAATAGTGGAGAAAAGGATAAAAAGAAAGCGAAAAAAAATGAAAAGAAAGAGGATTCCAAAGATAATAATGTACTTAAAATTTTCAGAAAAGTGATTGCCGAGCAGAGAGGGAAACTTATCCATATTGAAAAGCTTTCGGTTGACGGCACCTTTTCGATCGAAGATGCAGCGGCCAATGCGCTGCTGTATGGTCTCTTTCTAACATTGTGGCAGTTTCTGCTGATTTTCCTTGCCGCAAATTTCTCTCTGGAGCATCAAAGCTATAACTTTTTACCGGATTTCCAAAAGGACAGGAATGAAATGGTTTTCTGTAGCATTCTTCGTGTGGAGTCTGTTCACATGGTTCTGCTGGTTTTACATATCCTGATGGAAGCCCGCAAGAAAAAAACCTGACAGGTTTGAATAGTTTTACCGATCAATGCAAAGGATAAGCAAGGACTGATACAGGATGGAGGTGTAGGAATGGGAGCGCATCCAATTGATGAGCTGATGAAAACAGCCATGGAAAGCATACGGGACATGGTGGATGTGAATACGATAGTTGGTGATGCCGTTCAAACCGCAGATGATACGGTCATCATTCCGGTTTCCAGGGTTGCCTTTGGTTTTGCGGCAGGAGGGGGAGATTATCAGGGACAAAAGGATTCAAAGACCAGTTCGGAAATGGAAGGTTTTCCTTTTGCCGGGGGCAGCGGAGCAGGTGTAACCATTCATCCGGTTGCCTTTATGGTGGTCGGTAAAAACAGTACAATCAAGCTCTTGCCCGTGGAACACTCTTCAGCGATTGACCGTGTGCTTGACTTTGTACCTGGTTTGCTGGATAAATTGACGCCAATGATGGGTAAAAAGAAAGCCGGGGAAGAGGAAGCCACAAATCACGATCACCATGATAAAAAGGAAAAAAGACAACAGGAACCTTTTTAAGGTTCCTGCTGCTTTGAATATTGATCAAATACACTCATTGTGATTGTAACCATTGAATGCTTGGAATTCAATGGTTACGCCAGTTCGATTACTTGTTATTGCTGGTATCGAGTTGAGGATATTGGTTACCGGTATAGCTCTGGAACACCTTTTTCACTATGTTACCACCGATTGTTCCAGCTTCCCTGGAGGTCAGGTCGCCATTGTAACCCTGCTTGAGGTTAATACCCAATTGGTTTGCAATCTCATATTTCATGTTGTCAAAAGAAGTCTTGCTGTTGCTGTTATTGCTGTTTGCCATCTCTTATTCACCTCCTCGCTACTTATTATGGCTGATAAACCTTAATATATAAGTAGAAAGTTATGGTGCTACTGGAAATGGCATATTATGACAAATTATGGAACTGGTTCACACCCGCACATCAATGTTCCTGCCAAGGTTGGGATTGCCCGACGGCATGGTTTTCAACAGATCGTTCATCTGCTGCTTCATCGCGTCCTGGGTTATTTTTTGCAGAGAAGCCTGAGCTGTAATGGAAGCATTCATGCTTTTCACAGCATAATAAGCTCCGACCGCGCCTGAAACAGATGCCATTCACTCACCTCCAGAAGAAATATTGCTTATCATTCGTATGTTACGGAAATTTTGTTTCCAATTTGACGCTAAAAGTAATAATTCGCAGCATGTTTAGCTTCTTTAGAAAAGACATTCTATCTTAAATTATACCACAATTCTTCATCAAACAAACATATTTCCATCCAATCTACCTGTTATGACGAAGATGAATCCTAAAATCAACCAATATGCCACAATAAAATAAAAATTAACTGATTTTATCTGTTTTTTCTCCCTGCGTTTATTGAATTTGTAAAAACGATATGATAAGATATACTCAGGATTATAATATCCATGATTTCACTGCATTAGTTCGAAGATTGTTCCATGTATAAAAGCCTCAGAACCGGTATTTTATACATGAAATACATGATTTTCTGATACTATTAAGCATCTTTATTTATCGGAATGAGTTTCCGCAGTGAAATCATCATTTAACCGAAGAGAAAAAGAATCCGTATTCTTTAAGGGGTGATCAGCTTGTTAGGTAAATTGCTTTTCCCAAACAGACAGTTGGAAAAGTCGTTGGATGTCGCATGGCTTCGCAACGAGGTCATCTCCGGGAATGTTGCAAACGCCGACACCCCCGGGTATAAACGACAAGAAGTGCAATTCGAACAATTTCTGAATTCTGAAATGCAAAACAGTCGAATCGAAAGCGGGCAAACACGTCTGTCGGGTGGCGGTAATGCGATCGTGGTTCAAGACAACAGTAGTTACAGCTATCGCCTTGACGGCAATAATGTGGACATGGAGCGTGAAATGGCGCAGATGGCAACGAATACCCTTCGTTACAACACGCTTATTCAGCGCATGAGCGGCCAGTTCAGCAAGCTGCGAAATATTATCCGCGGGAGGTAACCATGGGTTTTTTTACTGCACTTGAATCCAGCGCGTCTGCGCTGACGGCACAACGGCTTAGAATGGACACCATTTCTGAAAATATTGCCAATGTCAGTACCACGCGTACCGAAGACGGCACACCCTATCGCAGGAAAACCGTTATATTTCAGGCTGCAAACGGGAATACGCCGTTTTCTTCCTATTTGTCAAAGGCCAGCCGTGAAAGTTTTTCAAACGGCGGTGTTCGTGTGTCTGCAATCGTCCAGGATACCACGCCGTTTAAAAGCGTTTATGATCCCGGGCACCCCGACGCCGATGAAAATGGAATGGTTCAGATGCCCAACGTGGAAGTGGTGACTGAAATGGTGAACATGATCTCGGCCACAAGGGCGTATGAGGCAAACGTTACAGCGATCAACACCACAAAATCAATGGCAGCCAAAGCTCTTGAAATCGGAAAGTAACCAGGCCGGGTTCTGGCAATATCCGGCTATAGCCTGTATAACTATGGTTTTATGAATGATTAAATTGCTTTATCGAATTGTTTCAATCGGGTAATCAATGCAAAAGATAAATGTTTAAAGGGTTCAAAGGAGAGGGTAATGATGAGTATAACGGGTCTTCAGCCCATACAACAGGTTATGCCGGTTCAGGGTAAAAACCAACAGGTTGCGCAAACCTCAGAAATCAGCTTCAGGGATATCCTGACCCAGGCCCTTCAAAATGTGAATAAACTGGAAAAGGAGTCCGATGCCATTACCAGCGATTTTATCGCAGGAAAAACTGACAGCATCCACTCGGTGCTCATCGCGGCTGAAAAAGCCTCTATTGCAATGGATTTGGTTCTCGAAGTGCGCAATAAGGTGCTGGATGCTTATAGCGAAATCATGCGAATGCAAGTGTAATTTTCAGCCTGCAGGTTTTAAGGGCATCCCTGATGCACTGTTTCCTGTAATCTGTTCTACATAATCGTCCGTTACAAAAGAAAAACCGGTCTGGAGGGATTTAAAATGCCGGAAGGTTTACAGAAGCTTTGGAATAAAATAAAGGACTACTGGAAAGAGCTTGAGAAAGGCCAGAAAACCAGTATATTCATCACTGCCGGGGCGATTATTGCAGCGCTGGTATTTACCCTTGTCATCAGCCTGCGAACAAACTATGTACCGCTGCTGGAGAGTGGTAATGATTACGATATCAAGGCAATTGTCGAATATCTGGACACCAATGGTATCAAATATAAAAAGGCAAGCAACCAGATTTTAGTAGACAGCAGTAGAAAAACTGATATTGAATTTGACCTGGCCAGTGAAGCAGGGCTGATCAGCCCCGATGTCATCTTCGACCAAAGCTGGTCAAAGCTTTCGCTCACCGTCACCGAAGAGGACAAGGCCAAGCTTTGGCGGCAGTTCGAGCAAACCAACCTGGTTTATAAGCTCAAAAAGTTTGAAAATGTGCTGGATGCATCGGTTCAATATACCAAGCCTGAAAAAACCTATTGGGCCAATAAAAACGGCACCGAGGATCAGGGCTCGGCTTTTGTGTCCCTGAAGACAAAGGGAGATCTTACTCCCGCTCAGGTAGAGGCAGCCACCAGGGTTGTCGCCGCTTCCATCGGCATTCCAAAGGACAACATCACATTGGTGGATGAGTTTTTAAACCCGTTGAACGCATCCCAGTCCGACTCCTCGGTGGGTATTGCGGGCACACAGGAAGAAATGCGGCGTAACAGGGAACTGGAGCTGGAACAAAAGCTATACAAGCATTTCCGTGTGGGAATGATTCAAAACGCCAACTTTGACACCATGAGCGTTACTGTCAGCGCCATGCTCGACTTTGATGTGCTCAACAGCAGGGAAATCCAATATACGGCGCCCGACAGCGACGGTGAGGGCTTTACCCGCAGCCTTGAAACCCTCGAAGAAAAGCTGAGAAACGGTGAGGAAGGGCAGGCTCCCGGCTTGGACAGCAATCCCGGAACCGCTTCTTATCAGATAGGGTCCGGCGGTAATTCCAGCTACGATAAAGAACATAATGTGGAAGAACGGCTGTTTAATGAGAAAGAGACCGAGTCAAAAAAAGCATTGGGCAAGCTGGTGGCAGACCAGACAAAAGCAACGATAACCCTTTGGTACGGGCATATTGTTGAAACTGCCGATGCCTTAACCAACGAGTATATCGATCAGGTGAAGCTCAATGCCAGCAATGCCATGGGCATTCCGGCCAACAACATTTCAGTCAGTATCCAAAAGCTTTTGCCCGAGGTTACTGCGGATGTTCAGTTCTCCGAAAGGCTTGGCCTTTTTGTCGAACAATATGGTTTATATGTTTTGATGCTGTTGTTGCTGGCCGTGATGGCGGTGCTTCTGATTCCGAAACGGAAAAGTGAGGAACCGGTGTCCGAGCCAGAACCCGAGCCCGCTTATGCCGGACCCCAGTTTGTGGTTCCTGAAAAGCACAGACCGGGTCTTCCCAGTATCGAGTTGGGTGAAAACGATGAACTGAAGCAGCAGATTGATAAATTTGCGGCTTCAAAGCCTGATGCGGTTGCACAGCTGCTGCGCAACTGGCTTACTGAAGACTGGGATTAGGAGGTGTTTGATGTGGCTGCCAGAGGGGAAAATCTAAAAGAATATACCGGAAGAGAAAAAGCCGCGATGCTTTTAATCACCCTCGGGCCAGAGCGATCAGCGCAGATATTCAAGCACCTGAAGGAAGAAGAAATCGAACAGCTCACCCTTGAAATTGCCAACATCCGCAGTGTATCCACACAGGACAAGGACAGAATTCTGGAAGAATTCTATCAGATATGCTTGGCTCAGGAATATATCACCGAGGGTGGTATCGGGTATGCGAAGGACATTCTTGAAAAGGCCCTGGGCACTGAAAAAACCATGGAGATTATCAACAAGCTGACGGTCTCGCTGCAGGTCAGGCCCTTTGACTTTGTCAGAAAGGCCGATCCATCTCAGGTGTTGAACTTCATTCAAAGTGAACATCCACAAACCATTGCGCTGATACTTGCCTATCTGAAACCGCAGCAAGCCGCAGTGGTTCTCTCGTCACTGCCACAGGACAAGCAAGCCGACGTTGCCCGGCGTATAGCAGTGATGGATCGCACCTCCCCCGAAATCATCAAGGAAGTGGAACGGGTTCTTGAGAAGAAGCTGTCTTCCCTGGTCACCGAGGATTACACGGCAACCGGAGGTCTGCAGGCTATCGTGGATGTACTCAACTCGGTAGATCGCGGCACCGAGAAATTCATCATGGAAACCCTGGAAATTGAAGATGCCGATCTGGCTGAAGACATCCGCAAGAGAATGTTCGTCTTTGAAGACATTCTTCAGTTGGATAACCGCGCCATCCAGCGCTTCTTGCGCGAGGTGGACAACAACCAGCTTGCTCTTGCATTGAAGGGCGCTACCGAAGAGGTTCAAAACCTGATTTACAACAACATGTCCAAGCGCTTAACCGAAATGATCAAGGAAGATATCGAGTTTATGGGCCCCGTAAGGCTGAAGGATGTTGAAGAAGCCCAGCAGAAGATCGTAAATGTGATCAGAAAGCTTGAGGATGCGGGTGAAATTATTATTTCCAGAGGCGGAGGCGACGAAATCGTTGTTTAATGTATATGGCAGCAGCAATATCTATAAAAAATATCAGGTCAACATGGGGAACCCCTACCCGGTAAAACCCAGGAAAACTGGCCCGGCTATCGTGAACAGGCAGCCAGAGGTCAGCGTTGAAGAGCCACAGGAGGCTTTAGTGGAAAAAGCCAGGCAGCAAGCCGAACAAATTCTTCAGCAGGCCATGCGGGAAGCCGATGATATGCTTGCGCAAGCTCAGGAGAAAATCAGCATACATATGATGGATGTTGAACAGCAGGCCAAGGAAGAAGGGTATCGTAATGGAGAAAGGCTTGCCCAGAAGCATTATCAAAGCTTGATCCATGAGGCGGAGCAACTAAAAAAAGACTCAGCGGAGCTTTATGAAAACACAGTGCGAAGTATGGAAGGGCAGATGGTTGAAACCATTCTGGAGATTGCCCGCAAGGTCGTCGGGTTTGAGTTATCTCAAAACAGGGATGTTATCGTCGGGCTTGTGCGAAAAACACTGCTTTCCACCTCCCCGAACGGTGAAATCATCGTGACCGTCAGTCCGGAAGATTATGAAACTGTGATGGAAAACAAAGAACGGTTTACCCAGGGGATTCAAAATATCCGTGATCTGGTGATTAAAAAGGACAACAGCCTGCAACGGGGCGGGTGTATTGTTGAAACAGGTTTCGGTTCTATTGACAGCAGCGTTGAAACACAAATGAAGGCCATTGAAGACACCTTCAGGGAAATTCTGGGTGTCCCGGCCTCCGACGAAGCTGCCGTGTCCCGGGAAGAACAAGTCGAAGCTTTGGAGACGTAAATGGCCATTCAAATCAATCTGGAAAAATATCAAAAAGCCCTTCAGACAAAACAATTCGTTTGTTTCAAAGGTCAGGTCACTAAGGTTGTGGGCTTGACCATAGAGTCCAACGGCCCCGAAACCCATGTGGGGGAACTGTGCCGTATCATGAACCCAAGGCTTGGAAAAAAGGTTTTAGCCGAAGTGGTCGGCTTCCGGGACAGGAGTGTCCTGTTGATGCCACTGGGCGAAATGACGGGAATTGCACCTGGAAATGATGTCGTTGCCACCGGCATGGAATTGTCGGTAGGCGTTAGCCAGGGGTTATTGGGCAGGGTGCTGGACGGTCTTGGAAACCCCATGGATGGTAAGGGAAGAATAGAAATGGACGGCTATTATGCCGTGAACAACATGCCGCCGCATCCCATGGAAAGGCCGCGCATCAGCGATGTCCTGTCCTTGGGCGTGAAATGTATCGACGGTATGCTCACCGTTGGAAAAGGCCAGAGAATGGGCATTTTCGCGGGAAGCGGCGTTGGAAAAAGCACTTTGATGGGTATGATCGCACGAAACACCAAGGCAGATATTAACGTGATCGCACTGATCGGAGAGCGCGGCCGCGAGGTACGGGACTTTCTGGAACGGGATCTGCAGGAAGACGGTCTGAAGCGATCGGTGGTTATTGTGGCGACGTCCGATCAGCCTGCGCTTATTCGAAAAACGGGGGCGCTGCTGGCTACCGCCATTGCGGAATATTTTCGGGATCAGGGAAACGACGTGTTGTTTTTAATGGATTCACTCACCCGTTTTTCCATGGCTCAGAGGGAAATCGGACTTTCCATAGGTGAACCTCCGGTTTCCAGGGGCTACACCCCTTCTGTTTTTTCCATCATGCCCAAGCTGCTTGAACGCTCGGGTACATCGGAAAAAGGCTCTATCACGGGGCTGTATACCGTCCTTGTGGATGGGGACGATATGACCGAACCGGTTACCGATACAGCCAGAAGCATTCTCGACGGCCACATCGTATTGTCTCGCCAAATGGCACACCGCAACCATTATCCAGCGGTGGATGTTTTGGGCTCCATCAGCCGTGTCATGAGTGATATTGTCACCAGTGATCATAAAAAGGTCGCGGGGGAAATCCGTAAGAACCTGGCGGTATACCGGGAAGCCGAAGATCTGATCAATGTTGGGGCCTATGTGAAGGGCAGCAATCCGGATATTGACCGTGCCATCTCTCTGATTTCCGGAATAAATGCTTTTCTTGTTCAAAGCACCACAGATAAATTCACCTTTGAACAAACCATGGAACTGATGGAGCAAGCCATTCATTCATAGTCAAATGTCATCTCCGGCAAAGAAAAGGAAACAGGGAAGAGGATTTTTGTTCCCTTTTTCTTTTGTTGATTCTCTTCGCATACCCGGGGTATTAAATACTATATAAAGGGGAGAAGGATGCCAGCTTTTCATTTTCGCTTACAAACCATTTTGAATATAAAGATCCAGCTGGAGAAAAGCACGAAAAACGAGCTGGGCGTTGCTATACAAAAATTAGAGCATCAAAAAAGGCTGCTGGCTGAAATTCGGGCAGAAGCCGCCGAACAGGAAGAAGCATACCGTACAGAGAGCACTGAGGGCGTTATTCTGGCAAAACTGAAACAGCGGATGGAATATATTTCACTGCTGCACCAAAAAGACATCATGCAACAGCAGAGGGTTAACGAAGAAATCAAAAATGTCGATATAGTAAGAGAGAAACTCATTGAAATTATGAAGGATAGAAAGGTTCTGGAAAAGCTGAAGGAAAAGGAGTTTGCCGAGTACAGGAAGGAGCAGGAAAAAGCAGGGCAACTGCTGGTAGATGAATTGATCAGCTTTAAGGAATCCAACAGACCGGTTGATGATAAGGCCTGAATCAGGAGAAAAACATGGCACAAAAAAATAATACGAAGGAAAAGGCCCCCAAAACGCAGGGAAGCGATAAGAAGGGTGAATCGGACGGCTTGCTGCACGGATTGCTGACGGTATCATTGTCCATCCTTATCGTTCTTGTGGTATTTGGCGGGGCTTTTTATTATGTTCTTAAAAACAATATTTACTGGCTTGGTGAACAATTCCGTCACAGCCTGGAAAGAATACCCGTGTTGAAGCTGGCATTGCCCGCGCTCCCTGCGT
>LSQX01116460.1_pt1 | contig 14775 bp, 14 predicted proteins | sample 654561 | NCBI WGS metagenome assembly LSQX01 (sample SAMN04489861, study PRJNA283612) | anaerobic digester metagenome | isolation source: 4 biogas reactors fed with cattle manure at either 37C or 55C with and... | place: Denmark: Kongens Lyngby | collected 2014
TCGGTTTTTTCATGTTAACCCCCCCCTTAGAAATGAAAAAATAAAAAGTGACCCCAAATAAATGGTAGCCACTTTTTCTCTTCCTCACTAGGCATCTGACCTCATTATATACTAGTCTGCCATTTAGGTCAATATATTTAATGGAGACGATTGCGTCAACAGTTTGTAGAAATAAATATCAAAACCCTGCCCGATATAGTAAGCTTCCATGAATGCCTCGTGTATCCTTCCTATTTGCCAATACCGTTTCCGTTCCTTTGATTCTACAAACGATCTATCTGCATATTCAACTATTTGCTCTAATCCCCTAATGCCTATCTTGTTTATCCAATCTTCCGGCTATCTCACTAAACCTTAATCCGTTTATCAAGTCGTCCGCAATTTCTTTCTCAAATTCGGGGATAATTTTACTATGAAATCATTCAAAAAGATAATGATCAATATATAAAATATAATGTGGCATACAGTATGAATGGCATCTACCGGGTGTCAAAAAGTGAATTGGGTGAAATACCGGAAGAATTTGCAAACAACATATCGGCAGATAAATTATTCCGAAGTTTATCTGGTATATGCGCTGAAGGCCTGATTGGAAAGGAGCAGTATGAAGAATATGCACTTGTATATAAGGGGTTTGGCAGTTATGACATTAAGGACGCCGAAAACTATTCAGTGGGTGAAAATGGTATTGTAAATAAAGTATCGTCAGATAGTCTGCCATACACTGGATATGCACTGATACTCTATTATTTAGATAAAGATACTGAGGGAGGTATGAAATCCGTAACGACAAAACTATATTTTATTCATGATAATATTGTAGATAAAGAAATTATACCGCGAATAATAGTTAAAGTGGCATAAATCACAACGGAATAAAAAAGGTAGTGTTAAAATTTTGTGTATAAAGTGATTTTATACGCTTTCTGGTCTATTGGTCAGAAACAACCTGATAAGTATGTCATTTTACCCACTTATTCCGCGTTGCTGTAAAAACGAAAGGCTTTCAAAACTCAAAGTTCTGAAAGCCTTNNCGGAATATCGCAGATTTCTTTAAGCTTTCTCTCTACTTCAAAACATCTGGGGGCTGCAATATCTTCCAGAACTGGTGACCTCATCCTTACCATGAATGCCATGCGGTGTAAAAACCGTCGCCCTGCCGCGTCAAGCTTCTCCTCCTGCGGTGCTCATTTGCTTTGCAAACTCCGCTCCTCGGGGTTCGCTTTCCTTGCATTGCTCGCTTTTTACTTTGCATGTCTGCGGCAGAGCGCATCCATGCATAGGTGGCAAGTCTTCGGTACACTTCGGTTTGGAATACCATAAAAAACGAGGTATCCTTTTGGACACCTCGTTTTTCATGGAGCCCTCAATCAGAATCGAACTGATGACCTCATCCTTACCATGGATGCGCTCTGCCTACTGAGCTATGAGGGCGTGATGTTAAGCTGGAGCGGGTGAAGGGAATCGAACCCTCGCAATCAGCTTGGGAAGCTGATGTTCTGCCATTGAACTACACCCGCATATCTGTTGCGGTGCAGCGATAATTATTTTAGCATAAGCTGATCAAGTTGTCTATAGTTTTATAACAGGTTATTTAACCATTTTCGTCCTTTACTCCTTCCGACCCTTCTTTCGCACATTTCCACAGCCTTGCCCATGCCTGTTTGAGATTGAATCCATTTAATCTGTACAAGAGGATTTCCAATCCGGCTCCGCTGAGGATGAACATAAACGGCTGCTGAAGGTATGCATATCTGGGCTGCACCTCAATAAATAAATAGATCACAAAGGATATTACCAGAATGGTCACAGGAATCAACAGCTCGTCCTTCATCTGCGATTTCCATCGGGTCAGCATTCCCAAAAGACTGAGGCCAATAGCCGTGTAGATGAACAACTCATTCAAGTCCTTTAATACCGCATCAATATCGCTGAATTTGACAGGATTAGAGAATAAATAGACCACCCTGTTGGACATCAGGATATGCTTATAGCTCCAGTCCAGCGCACTGTCGCACCACATGGTTTGAATTTTCACCATGAACAGATTTACAAGCTTTAAGGGATCTATTCTAAGCCTTTTCAGAATCAAATCCTTCTGAAGCTCCTTTTTCTCCTCTAACGACAGGTTGCTCTCATACATCAGCTTATAATCTTTTTCATTATAGCTGCCCTTGCTCTCATAATTCAGTCCCACAACAAACTTCCAGTAGACGTTATTGTTCTTTAAACCCTGGTCATTGATACCGCTTTTTATAATAGCCTGTGAGGCCATGCTGTTGACCGCAAGATAAATAAGAACCACAACAAGGCATTGCGCGATCCTTTCCATCCTTCGCCACTTTTTATCGGCACTAAAAAACAGGACAAGAAAGTATACCATGAGGGATGTCACGACAACCAGCCCCTCCGGCCTCATTATGTTGCCCAGAGCCAGGAGAAATCCCGCAATAAGGCCTCTGGGTACAAGCTTCATCCTGATAAGCCTTTGATCCATCAAGAAATACAGACCCAACAGAATTAAAAAGGTGGAGATATGCTGGTTTGACAATACCGACACAAATGTGATCGGGAAGACGAACCCCGAATAGAGAACTGAGGCCAGGCGGGAAGGCTTCTCACTAAAAAAGTTTCTGGCAATGAGGTAAACTAGCAGTGTAATTCCTGTATTCCAGAAGCAGTTGAGAACCTTTAAGGCAGTGATGCCCCCGGCCTGCCCGAAAACTCGGACAACCATTCCCTGATATATCACAAAGCCTGTTTGGTAGCCCCACTCCTGAAAATAGACCTGCTGGCTGAAGCTGTAGTCGCCCTGGGAGAAAAGAACGGCAGCATCATAGAGAAGCTTGAAGTCCGATTCCAAAGGTGTATTGATAATGCTGATATAGGCAAGGCGAATAAGAAAGGATCCGAGAATTATGAAGATAATAAAACCCCTGTCCCCGATCCTGTTAACCAGTACCGAAGCAAGGGCGACATAAGCGATGAAGATTACTGTTGGCATCCTGAAAACCATCAGGAAAAAGATTACGCCAAAGAAAATCAGAAAAGTGCAGGTCAGTATTCTTTTTATAAAACTGAGCACCATCAAAGAACCTCCCAATGTGGTCTTTAATGCTACTCAAAACCGGTATCCAAAAGTATTAGTCATTATCGTGTAGATGGTCGTCAACCCGGTCATTAAAGACCACCAGGTTTTCCTGGATTGAGAACAAAACCATGACGAGCTCAAAAAACAGCCTTAAGATCAGCTGAAGAATGAGCATGCCTATGAGCCCTACAAAGAAGTTGGCTACGAACATGGCCACGACCCCGACAATCAACACAACAATGGTAAAGGCGATATAAAGAATCTTGGCTACAACACCTGTCAGCATCACCTTGAAGTTCAGCACATCATTCATGTATTCAGCGAAGCTATCATAGCGCTTGGTTTTTCTGGGAATCAGGAAAAGAAAATAGATCCATATGGCTGCGATCACAGCTCCCGTTACAATAAACGGAAAGGGTCCCTTGAGCGCTGCGGTTACCTTCTCCGCCATTGTGAAAAAACCAAGCCTCAATATTCCTTCCATGTCATTACCCCCAACAATTCTTTATTTCTGCGCACAAAGTTTTATCGGTCGATTGTATCTGGTTGTTTAGCAGGATCCATAACAACTGACCGTTATATTAGCTCTTTAGAAGAGACTCCGCCAGTCTCACAGCAGAGTAGGCATCCTTCGAGTAATGGGCGCCAAAACTATTGGCATACTCATTGTCTAAGACGGCTCCGCCAACCATGATTCTTGCTTTGAGACCGGCATCGGCAGCCATGCGGGCTACCTTCGGCATCTCGGTCATGGTAGTGGTCATCAGGGCAGAAAGCCCTATTATATCTGCATTATTGTCCTTCGCTGCCTGAATTATACGGTCTGCCGGGACATCCTTCCCCAGATCAATCACATCAAAGCCGTAGTTGCGCAGAAGGAGAACTACAATATTTTTGCCAATATCATGGATGTCACCCTTAACCGTAGCCATAACGACGGTGCCCTTTTTCTCAATACCGGCTTCTGCCTCTTTTTCAAGATAGGGACCCAGCACTTCCATAGCTTTTTGCATGGCCTCTGCTCCTTTAATGAGCTGGGGCAGGAAGTATTTCTTATCCTCGTACAATTCCCCCACCTTCTGAATGGCCGGAATCAGGCTGTTGTCGATAATAGCTTTCGGTGACAGGCCTTTATTCAGATCGGCTTGAACTACATCGGCAATCTCGTCGCTCATACCGTTCAGCACAGCATCAAAAGCCGTTGGCTTCACCTTTTTTGCAGGCTGGGAGGCCTGACCGCTTCTACTTTCCTGAGAGGAATAGTAGCGGATATACTCACTGGCATTCGAGTCCCTGGCTTTAAGCACATCGCTGGCGCGCTTAATATCCATCAATTGCTGGCTGTTGGGGTTTAATATGGCCGAGCTAAGGCCACACGCAACAGCCATGGCAAGGAAAGCTGCATTGATATTCTCCCGTGCGGGAAGGCCAAAGGATACGTTGGACAGACCAACCACTGTGTTAAATCCATTATCGGTGCACCAGTTAAGGGTCTTTAGGGTTTCCCCTGCTGCCTGGCCGCCGGTTGCAACCGTCATCACAACGCCGTCCACAAGGATATCTTCCTTGGAAAATCCATAGGACTTAGCAGCATCATAAACCTTCTGAATAATGCCAATGCGTTCTTCAGCCGTTTCAGGAACGCCTTTATCGTCTATGGGAAGAAGAATGAACATGGCTCCGTATTTTGCCGCTAAGGGAAGGATCTTTTCCATTTTGACCTCTTCCCCGGAAATCGAATTGATTACAGCCCGTCCGGGATAAATGCGCAGGGCAGCCTCCAGGGCCTCTGGACTGGATGAGTCCAGACACAGGGGCAACGGTACGGCGTCCAATACGGCCTGCACCATATTGACCAGCACTTTCTTCTCGTCCAGTCCGGGAACACCGGCATTGACATCCAACAGCCCTGCACCTGCCTCCATCTGTTCCCGGGCAAGTTGCGCCACCTTATCCATATTGTTTTGGATCAGGGCTTCACGCAGAAACTTTTTCCCGGTAGGATTCAGGCGCTCCCCTATGATAGTGAGGGGCTGATCGTGATGGACGATCACGGTCTGCCTGTTGGAGGATACCATGGTAAAGGTTGTACTAACGGGTTTTTGAAAAGGGAAGTTGCCTGCTGTTTCCGAAAGCTTCCTAATATATTCCGGTGTGGTGCCGCAGCATCCTCCCAGGGCGTTGGCACCTGCCCCGATTAGTGCTTCTGCATAGGAACAGAAGGTGTCAGAATCCATATTAAAAACGGTATTCCCGTCCACAAGTCTTGGTTTGCCCGCATTGGGCTTGGCAATGAGGGGCACCTTGGCATAGGGCTTCATGGCTTTGAGAATATCCACCATTTCAGCGGGTCCGCTGGAACAATTGCACCCCACTGCATCAGCCCCGAGAGACTGAAGCGTTACCAGCGCAGAAACAGGATCAGTTCCCATCAGTGTTCTCATTCCGTCCTCGAAGGTCATGGTAACCATGACGGGCAGATCGCACAGCTCCCTTATGGCTATGAGGGCAGCCCGGGTTTCCTGGATATCCAGCATGGTCTCAATTACGAACAGATCCACACCACCCTCAAGAAGACCTTTTACCTGCTCCTTATAGCTTTCCACCGACTCCTCAAATCCGATTTCGCCGTAAGGTTCAAGTAAAATACCGCAAGAGGAGATATCACCGGCAACAAGGGCTTTACCCGCTGCTGCCTCTTTTGTTATCTCCGCAAGTCTCTTGTTCAGCTCTCTGGTCTGGGACTTAAGACCATATTCTGCAAGTTTTATGGCATTACCGCCCATGGTAAAGGTATAAAGTATGTCGGATCCGCTCTCAACATAGCTTTTCTGGACAGCTACCAGGGCTTCAGGATTCTCCGCAACCCATTTTTCCGGACAGACTTCTACGGGCATGCCGCTTTTATAGATCTGTGTACCGGTTGCCCCGTCCAGAATCACAATGCCTTTATTGAAATAGTCTTTAAACTCCTGTCTTGTCATGGTTCTACAATCTTTCTCAATCCGTTTTTATTTCGTTTATTCCTGCAATGGCCAGTACCGACTTCTCCGGAACCAGCATACAGGTATCGGTCATGCTGATGCCAAGCTCTTTAATATCCAGAAGCCTTGCAAAATGCGCCTGCTGTTCGATATTAAAGTCACCGTATCCTGGACTGAACCTGTGCTTGGTGAGAGCCTTGCCCTGCCTTCTCAAAAATGTTCCTATATAATCCATCAAAAAATCAAGTCCGGCGTCGGCAATTTCAGATGCGGCCGCATCCATGATCACAGCCTCACTGGCTTTGCCGCTGTCCATAAGTGTTCTGATCTCTTCCATTATATAAGAGCCTGCCGTTGAGGCCATCAGAACAGCCTTTTGTGATTGGAACAGCATCTTCGACAGCGCTTTTCCTGAAAGTACTGTACCGTCCTCCAGCCTCACCGCTCCATTGTCGTTCTCATCGATACCCACCATTCGATAGGCAAGAACCAGTGAACAAAGGCTTTCCGCCCTTTTTATCGTGCTGTCCAAGAGCTTCTGGAAGTCCTCATCAAATCCGGTGACTCCGCGTTTATAGCCAAGCCGTGTAAGGATGAGGCTTTTGTTGTATGAAGGACGTATCCCTCTTAATACCTTGATATTCTCCATTCTCCGCCCCCCAGCGCCTATGGCAACACATATCCGTCCCGCCCATTGAGCACCGCTCATAAAAAACCCTGTTCACCAGGGTTTTCGAATGGCTGGGTATCCGAACCAGGCTGTCTGGAAATGAGAACCTGTGATTTCTATCATTTTATCACAGGAGATATCTTCTTACAAACCATTTTTGATTCATGCTCCAGCAGCCATTCCTTGCGCCAGAGACCGCCATTGTAGCCGGTGAGCCTGCCGTTTTTTCCAACCACGCGATGGCATGGAATTATGATGGGGATGGGATTTTTCCGGTTGGCATCGCCAACTGCCCTGCAGGCCTTAATATTACCTATGTCAGCCGCTATTTGCTGATAGGAGCGGGTTTCTCCATAGGAAATTTTACGAAGAGCTCCCCAAACCTTCTGTCTGAACTCCGTCCCCTTGGGAGCAAGGTCTAACTTAAAGTCTCTTCGCTCCCCCGAGAAGTATTCATCCAGTTGCGAGATGCACTCCCGGATAATAGGGCAGTTTCTTTCTGATTCCCGGCTATCACAGAATCCAATGGATGTAATGGCCTGCCTGGTTGCCAGGATCTCCAAAAGTCCAATGGGAGACTGGAAGTAGGCTCTGAAAATCTCTTCCATATTGAAACCCCTTTTTTCTTTCATCTTCCTACCCTATATTATCATATATGTCAGAAGCCTTGATAAGACTGCATCTCATTCTCACAGAGAGTTTTAAGCGCCTTATCCCAATGCGCCCCTGTTTTACGGAATCCCTTCATGTATACCACATATCTATTCCCGCGTCATTGCAAGGAACAACGGGACGAGGCAATCTCCTGCGCTTGAAGTGACACCCCGGAGGCTGGATAAGACATTTAAAAAAGCCCCCGGGGAGGTGTTCCGCGGGGGCTTTGGCTTACATTATGACACAGGTACGGGCGGATTATATCCGTTCTTGAAGATATCTTCAAATTCATCTGCTTCAATTCGCTCCTTCTCAAGAAGCGCTTTGGCCACGTCTTCAAGCTTGTTCCTGTTTTCAGTGAGAAGCTCTTTTATCCTATTGTAGGCATTATCTATGATGGTCTTGACCTCTGCATCAATCTGGGCAGATATTTCTTCACTGTAGTATCTGGTATGCCCGTAGCTCTTGCCCAGGAATACTTCGTCGTTCTCATCGCCGAATACCAGATTGCTGAGGTTTTCGCTCATGCCATACTTTGTAATCATGTCCCGGGCAATCTGATTGGCTTTCTGAAGGTCATTGGATGCACCCGTGCTGATTTCCCCCAGAACAAGCTCTTCAGCGGCACGGCCGCCCAGGCTTACCATGATCTGTTCAATCAACTGTCCCTTGGTGGTATAGTGCCGATCCTCATCAGGCTTATAGGATGTGAAGCCACCCGCTCTTCCGGAAGGGATGATGGTGACCCTGTCTACCTTAACCGTTGAGGATACCAGGCGAACCGCTATGGCGTGACCGGCTTCATGGTATGCGGTCAGCCTTTTCTCTTTATCACTGATAACCCGGCTCTTCTTCTCAGGACCCATTATCACCTTGTAATTAGCTTCCTTGATCTCCTCCATGGTAATAACCTTGTTGTTCTTCCTTGCGGAAAGAAGAGCCGCCTCATTGAGCAGGTTCTCCAGATCGGCTCCGGTGAATCCCGGAGTGGTCTTGGCAATATCCTTCAAATCCACATCGGGGGCAAGGGGTTTGTTCTTGGCATGTACTTTAAGTATCTCCTCACGTCCCCTGATGTCAGGGTAGTTCACAACCACCCTTCTGTCGAACCGGCCGGGGCGCATCAGGGCAGGGTCCAGTATATCAGGTCTGTTGGTAGCAGCAAGTATGATGACACCCTCGTTTACACCAAATCCGTCCATCTCCACAAGAAGCTGGTTCAGTGTTTGTTCACGTTCATCATGTCCGCCGCCAAGCCCGGCTCCGCGATGGCGGCCCACAGCATCAATCTCATCTATGAATACAATACAGGGAGCGTTTTTCTTTGCCTGTTCAAAAAGGTCACGAACACGGGACGCACCCACGCCCACAAACATCTCCACGAAATCAGATCCGCTGATGCTGAAGAACGGCGTGCCGGCTTCACCAGCAACGGCCTTGGCAAGAAGGGTTTTACCTGTACCTGGAGGGCCCACCAGAAGTACCCCCTTGGGAATACGGGCTCCCAGTTCCACGTATTTTTTAGGCTCCTTCAAAAACTCCACAATCTCCCGAAGCTCTTCCTTCTCCTCATCTGCACCGGCCACATCGCTGAACCTGACACGCATTTTGCTGTCCTCATTGGCCATGCGGGCACGGCTCTTGCCAAAGGACATGACCCGGTTTCCACCGCCCTGGGACTGCTGAACAAAGAATATCCAGAAAAATACAAAGAGCACGACCATGGCGATCATGGGCAGCATTTCAAGCCACCACGGCGGGGATGACTTCTTCTCAATATCGTAATTGGTCAATACTCCTCGATCATACGCATCATCGAGCAGGTCGATAAATGATTCCTGGGATAGAAAATTCACAGTGTATCTGAAATCGGCATTATATAGTCCGGATGGTTTCGTCAGCACAACATCGGCGTTCAATGTGCGAACAAGAACGTTGCTGACATTCCCAGCATCCAGTTCCTTTCTGAAATCAGAATATTTCATATCGGTAGGGTTGCTTATATTGTTATACATCATAATGATCAAGGTCATTATGACAAATATAATGATATAAAAGCTAAAGCCCCGAGCACTCTTCAATAAATTCAACCTCCCATGAAGGCCCATATCATTTCTTCATATCAATCCATATGCGGAAAATCACTCATATAGGCGCATATTCAATTCGGGTTTTGTATACCGGCAGGCACCCTGATAGTATAAAAAACACATTATAACATCTTATCATAATTATTGTGAAATAACAACCTTATATTTCCTCCATAACATAGACTTCAGGCAGGTTTCGGTATTTTTCGGCATAGTCCAGACCATAGCCGACTACAAACTCATCCGGGATTATTATTCCCTGATAATCAACTTCCAAATCCACCTTGCGCCTTGAGGGCTTATCCAAGATTGTACATACCTTCACACTGGCACAATGCTTTGCTTTAAACAGGTCTTTCAGGTATGTAAGAGTCAGACCTGTATCAATTAAATCCTCCACCAAAAGTACATGTTTTCCGGTTATATCATAATCGATATCCTTGAGTATGCGGACAATCCCCGACGAGACAGTGGAATTCCCATAGCTTGAACATGAAATAAAGTCTATGTTCACATCTATTGTAATCTCTCTTGCAAGATCGGCAAGAAACATGAATCCGCCCTTCAACACACCTACTAATAGAAGTTCCTTTCCTTCATAGTCTTTGGAAATCCTTTCAGCAATCTCCTTCGTTTTTGCCGCCAACTGTTCTTTTGTGATGAGTACCTTGAGTTTGCTCATTTTTTTCTCCTCCATCGTTGAAATCATTCCAGGTCAATACCAAAAAAGACTGGGTCCGCTCATCAGGCCTAAACTCATCCGAGGTTCTCATGCCGATCACCCACAGGATCTTTGAGCCAGTTGCCACAAGCGGTATCTCATCCCGTTTTTCAGCCGGGACTTTATTATCAATATAAAACTTTTTCAGCTTTTTTTCGCCCGGTGCACGCAAGGGGCGGATTCGATCCCCATCCCTTCTGCTCCTTATATTTATTCCACAATTAATTTTCAAATAATCAAATACCTGAGTTTTTGACGTTTCCTTAATCTCCGACCCGCTCTCAAACTTTTCAAGGAATTGGTCCCTGGATAGAACCGAGGCTTTCAGAACGCCTTTGGCTTCCTCCACGTGGACTGTTCCCGGTACGGCCACAGGATATGACCAGGCTTTCTTCTGAGCAGGCTTTGCTGGGCTCAGTATCAGCCGTCCATACGATAATAACGCCGACCATCCCTTTGGCAGGCTCAGGCGTTTCCCTGTTCCGGATTCCCGGCACAGCCTGATTATCTCATCCACATGTATGCTCTCAAGACCCTTCAAGCTCCCTGTTGCCTTCTCCCAGGCCATCCGTACAATCCGGCTGGATATGGCGGTATCAAGCCGGCACAGGACATCAGCATCAAGACTGATTCCCGGACTAAGCTCTTTGCTCACATCCGAAAAAACCTTACGAGCCTGATCTTTAAGATAAGCTTCATCACGTCTGGCTAAAGCCGACAGACGGTTGATCATGCGGGCCGGATCGCTCTGAAAGTGCTCTGTTATAGAGGGAAAGAGCAGATTTCGGACACGGTTTCGGACATATTTATTGGAAAGGTTGGTGCTGTCGGTTCTCCATGAGATACCTTCACTACAGAGATAATCCTCAATCTGGCTTCGGCGTATGCCAAGAAGCGGCCTGATTATTGATCCGCTCCGGTAGTCCATTCCGGTAAGACCTTCTAAACCACAACCCCGCAGAATATTCAGCATGACGGTTTCAGCATTATCCTCATAATGATGTCCTGTAGCTATGACATCTGCGTATTCATCCCTGAGCACCTGGAAAAGATAATCATACCTGACTTCCCGTCCCGCCTCTTCTTCAGAAAGACCACTGGACTGGCTTATCTTGACAATGTCGGCGTGGAAAACCCTTAAAGGAATATCCCACTGCCGGCACAGCTTAGCGACAAATGCCTCATCAGCATCGGATTCTGTACCTCTGAGCATATGATTTACATGAACCGCCGTAATGGAAAGGCTGTACTCCTGGCTCAGCTGCTTCAGAATCCTTAAAAGGCACACCGAATCGGCTCCGCCGGAAATACCTGCCACCACATGAAATCCTGGCCTGAGCATATCTTGATCACAGATATCCCTCTTTACTTGCTCTAAAACAGAATTATTCAGCATTCGCCTTACCCGCTCCCGGAGCGTTCTGATACATGCCCCCATTAGGCATATAATTCCCAAATTTCGTGAATTGTGGAATCCAGGCAAGTTCCACTGTTCCTGTGGAACCATTTCTGTGTTTGGCTATGATAACCTCCACAATATTCCTTTTCTCGGAGTCCTCATGATAGTAGTCATCACGATAGAGAAAAAGAACCATATCTGCGTCCTGTTCGATGGCTCCGGATTCTCTCAGGTCGCTCAGAATGGGGCGGTGGTCGGTACGCATTTCAGGGGCGCGGCTCAACTGGGACAGGGCGATTATCGGCACATCCAGTTCCTTTGCCATGATCTTCAGTCCTCGGGAAATCTCCGATATCTCCTGCTGCCTGTTCTCGGACTTCCTCCTGCCTTCCATCAGCTGAAGATAGTCGATAACCACCAGATCAAGACCTCTTTCAAGCTTCAGCCTTCTAAGCTTCGACATCATCTCCATCACATTGATGCCGGCATTATCGTCTATATAGACGGGAGCTTTTGAAAGGGGACCCAGGGTATATCCGATCTTCTTCCAGTCATCTGCCTCCAGTCTGCCGCTTCGCATCTTTTCCAGTTCCACCATGGACTCACTGGACAGAAGACGGTTGACCAGCTGTTGCTTTGACATTTCAAGGCTGAATATGGCTACAGTATGCTGCCTCAACGCGGCGTTGATGGCTATGTTGAGTGCAAATGAGGTCTTGCCCATGGCCGGTCTTGCTGCGATCAGGATCAGATCTGATTTCTGGAAACCGGTGGTCTTGCGGTCCAAATCGATAAAGCCGCTGGGTACACCGGTGAGCTCACCCTTTTTACGACACAGATCCTCAAGCTGGGTAAAAGTCGTGTCCAGTAGGGTATTGAGCGGCTCAAGGCCTGACCGGCTGAGCCCCTGTGACAGGTCAAAGATGGATTTTTCAGCAGTGGCTAAAACATCCATGCCCTCCATGGATCCCTGATAACCCAGATCGGTAATCTTACCGGATATTTCAATCAGTTTTCTTAATAGCGCCTTATCCTCCACAATGGAAACATAGTGAAGAACATTGGCCGTGGTAGGTACACTGTTGGCCAGCTGGGCTATGTAATCCACATCACCCACCTTTTCAAGAGTTCCCCGTTTGGCCAGTGCATCCGATACGGTTATTATGTCTACGGGTTGACTGTCCTCGTAAAGCGCCAGAATAACCTCATACAATTCCCTGTGTTTCTCAAGATAAAAAGCGTCGGGTTTGAGCCTTCCGCTGACATCCGACAGGGCATGGCGATCAATGAGTATGGAGCCTAAAATGGATTGCTCAGCCTCCACATGGTGAGGCGGGATCCTGTTATACCCAACATCCATGAGCCGATCTCCCCCCAAAAACAGGTGAATTAAACCGTATCATCATTCTCTACTATTACCTTGACCTTTGCAATAACGCCCTGATACAGCCTGATCTCCACTTCAGTTGTTCCAAGGGTCTTGATGGCATCGGGAAGGTTGATCATCCTCTTGTCTATAGTTATACCGTAATCTTTTTTGATCTGCTCCACAATATCCATGCTGGTAATAGAACCGAAAAGCTTACCGCTGGATCCTGCCTTGGATTTTATAGATACCGTTATCTCAGACAGCTTCTTCTTCAATGCCTGAGCATCGGCCAGCTCATTTTCTTTCCTGTGTTTTTGGGCACCCTGCTTGATCTTAAGTTCATTCATGGCAGAAGCAGTAGCCTCAACCGCAAGTCCCTTCGGGATCAAAAAATTTCTTGCATAGCCGTCATTGACATTGACAACTTCGTCCTTCTTCCCCAATGATTTAACATCCTGTGTCAGAATCACTTTCATAGCGCAACCTCCGTTCAATGACGAACATCCGCCGCGTCAGCTTTCCTTACCCTTAGGATGCATTGTCGGTAGAAGACTGCCTGTTACGAAAATGGGACAGAGCGGATAGATCGCCAAAGTATTTTTCTGTTTCGTGTTCCTGGATCAAACCCAAGCGTATTTTGGAGGATATATCCTTTTCAAGCATGGGATAATCCAGCCCCAATCGTCTGGACAAAAGATAACTGATAATAATCACATTAGAGAGTGTGTCCAGAGCCGTTTCCTTTATATTATCACAGTAATCGTCAGCCAGCCTGCTGTATAGATAGGCCACTGAATTTAGAAGTTCACTCTTAAGACTCTCAATGATCCTGGTGTTCCTGGTGATATCCATACCATTAAAACTCATTCCGATGCCACTCCATAAATGATCTTATGGACATTATAGCACTGTATTAAAGACCCGTTCCAATTTCCCGGAACGCCCGGGCATCGTAGAATTTTCAGGAAGGTATATAAAACCGGGATCATTGAAATACAGCCTATAGATATCATCTATAGGCTGTTGATGCTTTTAATCGGTTGTATACGGCAGCAGCGCTATGTGCCTGGCTCGTTTGATAGCTGTTGTCAGCTGCCTTTGATGCTTGGCACAGGTGCCGGTTATTCTTCTGGGGAAAATCTTGCCCTTTTCGGAAAGATACTTCCTCAATTTCATTAGATCCTTGTAATCTATGTGTTCAACCTTATCAGCACAGAATGCACAAACTTTGCGTTTGGCCCTTCTCATGCCGCGGCCGGATCTTTGTGCGTCGCCGCTCCTTCTGGGGCCTCTGTCTTTTTTAGCATCTGCCATTTTAATGAATGCCTCCTTCCAAGACTATTCCGGTTATTCTTAAGGCATACACGCAATTTCTCTCTATCTGTATTATCCGTCATAATATTTAGAATATAGCTAAATCAATATATCACAATATCTGCGCCTGTGTCAACAAACATATTCGAAGGCGGACAACACCGGCTCACTGTAACAGCTGGGAGCCGGATTCCATCAATAACAACTCGGTATCAGCCTGGGAAAGTGGTTTGCTCAGAAGGAAGCCCTGCACCCTTTCACACTTTCTTCTCGCAAGATAGTCCAGCTGTTCCTGATATTCCACACCTTCTGCCACTGTGCTCAGACCCAGTCTGCGCCCAATATTCATGATGGTGCTGACCAACAGGTCATTTTCCTTGCCGCGCTCGATATGATCTATGAAGGATTTATCAATCTTAAGGGTGTTAATGGGCAGATGCATAAGATAATTCAGGGATGAATAGCCCGTTCCGAAGTCATCGA
>LSQX01121297.1_pt7 | contig 14775 bp, 14 predicted proteins | sample 654561 | NCBI WGS metagenome assembly LSQX01 (sample SAMN04489861, study PRJNA283612) | anaerobic digester metagenome | isolation source: 4 biogas reactors fed with cattle manure at either 37C or 55C with and... | place: Denmark: Kongens Lyngby | collected 2014
GGAAGCAGAACTGCCGAAAAAACTCTTTGCCTACACGCCCTGTTATCGACGCGAAGCGGGCAGCTATCGCGCAGACGAGCGCGGCATGATTCGGGGGCATCAGTTCAACAAAATCGAAATGTTCCAATACGTCGTTCCGGCTGACACGGACCGGGCGCTCGACGAACTGACGGAAAAAGCAGCGGATCTGGTGCGCAGCCTCGGCCTGCACTTCCGTGTCAGCAAACTGGCGGCGGAAGACTGCAGTGCCTCCATGGAAAAGACACTTGATGTGGAAGTTTACATACCGAGCATGGGTGGCTACAAAGAGGTCAGTTCAGCCTCGAGTGCCGGCGCCTATCAGGCGCGGCGGGGCAACATCCGCTACCGCAGCAGCGAAACGGGCAAACCGGAGTTTCTGCACACGCTGAACGCATCCGGTCTGGCAACCAGCCGGCTGATCCCGGCGATCGTGGAGCAGTTTCAGGAAGCGGACGGCAGTGTCAGGATCCCGACGGTTCTGCAGCCGTATCTGGGCGGTCTTGAATGGATTCGACCGTAAAGATTGCTTCATCGTAGAGCGCCTGAGGCGACCACAGCAGCCACTCATCATATCCGGCGGCATAGACGGCGGCAATTGTTTCGGCAATGGCCGCCGCATCATATTCCATGTAGTAACCGGCCGGCAGATACGTTGCCGTGAATGCCTGAAGAAACGGGCGAACCGTCGCATAGTCGCCATACATGCGGGCGACCTGTCCCTCCAGCAGCGCAAATTTTGTGACTTCGAACGGGTGCAGATCCGGCTTCGTGAAGAGCTTGCCGCCCAAGTACGTCCCCTGGCCGTTTCCCGTGTAATGATCGGATGCATCATTTGCGTAATGCGAGGGGTACACCATCGGGCTGATGCTGTCGATGCCCGTCTGGCCGATGGTATTCCAGTCCTGCCCTAAAACGTCACCGTCCAGTCTGCTCGCGATGACGATGGAGAAAACATCGGCCGCGACCGGCACGCCGTGCTTTTCTGTGATCAGAACCCGGGCCGTTTCGAGGAAGCGGTTGATGGCCTGAGACCTGGTCGGTATGACTTCGGGATCGCCGAAGTAAGGCATTTCGCCGGAAGTGGTCCGCCCCGTAGGGAACCGCACGTAATCAAACTGAATTTCGTCTGCGCCCATTTCAATGGCTTCAAGCGCGACATCGATAAAATAATCCCAGTTTCGCGTGTCATAGGGATTCAGAAAGGCGACGCCGCCTTCACCGGAGAATCCAAGAACGTTGCCGTATTGATCCGCAATCGCCAATTCGGGACGGGCGTTTGCCAGCGGTTTGTCCTTGAAACAGACAACGCGGCCGATGACATAGATACCCGCCTCCTTGAGGCGTCCGATGTGATCTTGCAGGGGCTGATTCTGGCTGGCACCGATTTCACGCGCGAGCGGCAGTTTGCTTGGGTAGCGCAGCCCGTTATCTTCCTTGAAATCGATCACGACGGCATTGATGTGCCCCGCTTCGGCCAGGCTGATTGCCTGATCGATATTCTGTCCGTCGAGTATGTAGATGCCGCGAACAGCCTTGTGCGGTGCCTTCAGCGGCTGATCGACCACGGGGAGCGGCCCGAAGAAGCGTTCGATCTTATCTATCTCGGCAGCGTCACTCTCACTCAGAACACCGGTGCGAACCAAAGCCTCGGTGGGAACCGGTCCTTCTGAATAGGTGCTGACGGCGACCGCAGTGAAGTCTTCATCGCTCAGCATATCTGCGGGCGGCCGGCTCACGATCGCATACACAACGAGGACGAGAACGAGGACCATGGCAATCAGCAGGACAAGGCGTCGGGTCCACGGTGAGCGATAGCCTCCAGATCGTTTGAATGCGCCATTCATGGCGTCCATTATAGCGTGATTTGAGATCTCTGGCGAAATTCGGATACACTGGCAGTATGGAGCAATATAATACGCTGGCCAATGACGGTCAGTCTGCGCTGATCGAAAAAAAATCACGTTTTCTCGGATTTGCCGTGCGCCTGCAGTCGACTGCGGCTGCCGAAAGTCACCTGGCCGGTCTGCGCAAGACGTATGCCGATGCGAATCATGTCGTGTTCGCATATCGCATGCTGCTGCCAGAGCAATACAGCCGTTTTTCCGACGACGGAGAACCGAAGGGAACTGCCGGTCCGCCGCTGATGGATGCGCTGACAGGAGCCGGCCTGTATCACGCCGGTCTCTTTGTCGTTCGCTATTTCGGCGGTACAAAACTTGGCACAGGCGGATTGGTGCGCGCATACGGCAAATGTGCGTCACTTGCGCTTGAGGCGGCCGGTATCTGCACCCAGACGAGGGTGCGCCGTTATCAGGTGACGGTCGGTTACGACATGGGCGAGCGCGTTCAGGACGGACTTCAGCGCAGCGGATTCGTGATATCTCAGGTGCAGTTTCTTGCACAGGTGTCATTTCAGGTTGCGGTTCCGCTGGCCAGAGTAGAAAACTTTGAGAGTCAAATCCTAGATTTGTCCGCCGGACAGGCCGATGTTTTGCAGCTTGACGACAGCTACCTTCCGATGGCGAAAGAGGCTACAATAAAGGGGACGAATCCCGCGTGATAGACAGTTTGAGGGGGAAATGATATGTCAGGTCATTCAAAATGGAGCAATATCAAGCGGCGCAAAGGCGCCGTCGATGCAGAAAGAGCGCAGATTTTCACGAAGCTCGGCAGAGAAATCGCGCTGGCCGTCCGGCACGGCGGTGCCGACCCGATGTCGAACCGGACGCTGCGTGACGTCATTGCCAGAGCAAAAGCAAGCAATATGCCGAATGACAATATTTCGCGCTCCATCGCCAAGGCGGCCGGCGCGGGCGAGGGCGATAATTTTGAAGAAGCCGTTTATGAAGGATACGGGCCCGGTGGCGTTGCCGTTATGGTTCGGGCACTGACCGATAACCGTAATCGCACTGCCGGCGACGTCCGTCATTACTTCGACAAATACGGCGGCAATCTGGGCACCAAAGGCAGCGTTGCCTTTCAGTTCGAAACCAGGGGCAGCCTCATTCTTGACAGGGAAGAATATGATGACGAAGAGGCTGTGATGATGGCTGCACTCGAAGCCGGTGCAGACGATATCGTGAGTGACGAGGAAATGATCGAGATAACGACGGCGCCGGATGATTATGAAACGGTCCGCGATCAGCTGGAATCAAGCGGTTACCGCTTCGCAGACGCCAGCCTGGGACCGGTTCCCATCACGACAGTACGTCTTGATGACGAGACGATGCGCCTGGATATGGAGAAGCTGCGCGATGCCCTGAATGCGCACGATGATGTCCAGGACGTTTTTGACAACTGGGAAGAAGCATAGCCGCAATGCCGCTGTTTGGCCGAAGACGAAAACGAAAATCGGGCTTTCGCCGTGGCGGTGACCATCCAGCGGTAAATCGCTGGCCGAATCAGGACGAAGGCGGCTTTAATCCGTTCGGAAAATTTGCCGAGGTCGTGAAGACACAGGTTCAGGAACGCAGTGTCGCGATCGGCGAGGCCACGCACTCAGAAATCCGTGACGTTCTCTCGCGGATTGCCGTGATCGCGTTTGTCGGTGCCTCCGGAACCGGCAAGAGCACCCGGGCGATCAGTGTGGCACGCAAATACAACATCCAGTACCTGATCGATGACGGCCTTCTCATTCATGGCAGCAGCATCATTGCCGGATCATCAGCCAAGCGCGCCAAAACAAAAATGGATTCGGTCCGGCAAGCCATCTTTCTCGACGAGTCCCGGGCGACTTCGATGCGGCGTGCACTGATCGAGCACCGTCCGGCGGCACTGATGATCGTCGGAACGTCACATGAAATGCTGCTACGGATCTGCCGGCAGCTCTGGCTCAATCCGCCAACCATTTTGATTCGCATTGAGGATGTGACATCTGAAGCAGAACGGGCGGAGGCAAAGCAGACGCGTCTGACCGAAGGCCGGCATGCCATTCCGGTGCCCAGTATGGAAATCAAGCACGAGTTTTCCGGTTATTTTGCCGAACCGCTGCAGAAACTGAGGCGGCGCTTTGAAACCACCGCGCCCTATCCTGCCGATACCGACCGTACGATCGTACGGCCGACCTTCTCCACACTGGGAAGTTACTCCATGTCGGACGAGGCACTCGCCAAGCTGATCAAGATTATTCTTCAGTCGGTTCCGGGCGTTGCCAAACTGCTGCGGCACGGCATCAAAATGGAAAAGTACGGCATCGTGCTCGATCTTGATCTGTCCATATTTCTCGGTTTTAATGCCCAGGAAGTGCTGATGGCGTGTCAGCTGGAGGTGGCGGAAAAGGTGGAGCAATTCACGGCAATCAACGTTTTGGCAACGAACGTCCGTGCGCTGCGCGTCGAAAAACCGCATTCGTCTCAGGAACGGGACAAGCCGAACACGGCACACTCATAAAGTGCCTTGACTCTGGCAGCCACCTCGCGCAGGCGCATCAGGGGCATCGACGCGTAGTCTCTGAAATCCGAAGCAACGCCCATCATGTCAGAATCCAGAGCATTGGCGATAAACAGGGCGCGTTCCAGGTGGAATGTCTGCGTAACGATGATCGATGACCTGATCGCGTACGCATCCTTCGATCGCAATACCGTCTGAAACGTATCGTATCCTTCCGGATCAATGACGATGGCGGCCGCCGGAATGCCTGCCGTTTTCAGGTAAGCGGCCATCGAGGCCGTTTCATTCAGCGCACTGTCGCGCCCGTCACCGGAGACAAGAATAAGCGGGGCCCGTTTGCTCGCATAGAGGGCAATCGCAGCATCAAGACGATCCTTCAGCATATCGGTCGGCGATCCGTCCGGATTGATTTTGGCACCGGGGACAATGATGGCATCGGCCTCTGCCGCCTGAAACGGCTCGATGATGCGCCGGTGTCCGACAGTGGCGACAAACCGGTCGAGGGCGACCAGACCAAGCGTAATGACAAGAAAGATGATGATGACATAAAACATAGGCTTTCGGCGATGCGTCCGTTTCATTTTTTTCATCATATCAAACGGTTTCAGAAAAAGGCAGTGATACAATGAAAGCAGCGATTGCAAGGGAGCGGATTTTGGCAAAAGCAACTCACAAAAAGACGTATTCATTTCTGAGCCTGCTGCTCGTTTTGCTCATGCTTGCGTCCTGTGTCCCTCATAATGGACTGAGCGAGGATACTGCGGCGCCCGGCCCGGATCTGCCGGTGTGGACGAAGGCGGAAAAGCCGACCGAAGTGTGGAACGTAATCGGCACGAGGCCGCCCCGTGATGAAACACTGATTATTGCGACGGACCGGCTGTTTGACGGCTGGATCTCACCGCTCAATGGAATTTTCAGTCAAAGCTCACCGCTCAATCTCATCTATGAACCGCTTCTGGCCGCTGATCCGGATCGCCAAAGTTACATCCCCGTTTTTGCCGGTTCGCTTCGATTTGACGACTCCGTCTTGCATATCACGGCAGACGACACAAAAACGTGGCACGACGGAACACCGGTGACGCTGGCTGATGTCATTTACTCCCTGGAACGCTGGCAGCGCCTTCAGGTCGATCCGCTTCTCGAAACCATGACACTGACCGTCGAGGACGAATCGCACCTGATTGTCTCATTCCCCGAAACGACACCGACGGATCGGATTGTTTATACGATGAGCCGTCTTTATATGCTGCCGCGGCATATCTTCTTCTCGCTGGAACAGCAGTCGGCCACTGCCGAAACAGACAATCTTGCGGACTTGAATCTGATCGGGAGCGGTCCCTACCGTCTCAGTGCCAGCGATGACTTCTCCGTGCACCTCACACGCGTCCGCGAAACGGATCCGTATCCTGCGCATGTGGAGATCCCGCGCTACGGTGACGACGCATCGCGCCGCCGGGCTGTGGAGACAGGGCAGGCCGATATCTGGTACGGACGCTTTTTCAAAGCGGACACGATCTCATCAGAAGCCGGCGAGGAAGCACTGTACTCGCTCTGGCTGAACAGCAGCCGGGAATCACTTCAGACGCCAGCCGTTCGCTGGTCTTTGGCAAGATCATATCGCCGTGTCGTTGTGGCAGCCCGGCTTGAAGTGACGAATAAGAATTCTTTTATCAGTTATCAGTATTTCGGCTCCAATCAGGCGGCAGCGGAGCTCGACCAGTCACGGTTCAGTGAGTCCGAACCGCATTATGCGACGAGCGAAGCAGCTCGGGCGATGCGTGCGGCCGGCATGCAAAGTGACAGCCAGGGGTATTACATTCTGAACACGGGCAAAACCGCCCTCGAGCTTGTCTACCCGAATCGTTCACTGTACAAGCCGCTGCTCGAACAGTTTCAATCTGAAGTCGGCGCCAACGGTTTTCCTGTGAAGCTGGTTCCCGTCGATGAAAACGAATATCTGCGGCGCAGGCAGGCGCTCGACTTTGATCTTCTCTTCGATGTTTCAGTGGCGGACGACCGCCCCGCCGCCATCGAAGCCAGAGTCGGGGATCTGATCCGCCTGATCGACACCAGAGATGAAGACACGATTGTCAGCCTGCACGAAGCAAGCGGCAAGCTTTATAAAAATGCAGAAACGGTGCGTGAAGCCAAACACGACCTGGCACTCGCGCTGCAGCGAAGTGCGGTTGTTTTGCATCTGGACAGCGCATCATATGCCTACCTGAATCTTCATCGCGGCGTTTGGGGCGGTGATCTGAGTGAACTTTCGTCTGTCACCGACCCGTTCGGTCGCGACTGGCGGGTCTTGTTCGAATGGCTGCACCGCTCACAAAGTCAGGGGGTCGACTGACTCAAGATAAGCGCTGACTGCCGGGATGAAGTGATCCAGACTGCCCGCTTCAAACACGTTCGGCAGATTGTGTGCTTCAAGCAGCAGGCGAAAGCCCAGCTTTCCGCCGTCGCGGCAGAGCCGGTCATACTGCTGCCAGGCTTTTGCGGCATCGTTCCTCGCTGCCTGCCAGAACCAGAATGCCAGCACCTGAGCCAGGGTGTAATCGATGTAATAGAAGGGGGCGGAGAATATGTGCGTCTGGCGCTTCCATACGTTGCCGCCTTTCAGATACGTGTTTTCATCATAATCCCGCCAGGGCAGGTAGGTTGACTCAACGTCCAGCCAGAACTGCCTGCGTTCTTCAGGCGTTGCAGCCGGGTTTTCGTAAACCAGGTGCTGATAATGGTCGACGGCGACGCCGTACGGTATGAACATGAGCGCGTCCGCCAGGTGATTGTAACGGAACCGATCGGCATCCTTGCCGAAAAACAAATCCATCCACGGCCAGGTCAGAAATTCCATGCTCATGGAATGAATCTCGGCCGTTTCCATGCCCGGTTCATGATGCGAAAGCCATTCATCATCGCGCGTGACATACGCCTGATAAGCGTGTCCGCCCTCATGAGTAAACACTTCCACATCATCTTTCGTGCCGTTGAAATTGGCGAAAATAAACGGCATCTGCCAGTTCGGCAGGAAGGTGCAGTATCCGCCCGTCTCCTTGCCCGGTTTTGCGATAAGGTCCATCGCGCCGGCCTGTTTCATGAAGGTGAAGAAAGCATCTGTACCGGGAGACAGCTCGGCAAACATGACGGAGGCCTTGTTCATCAGTTCATCAGCGTCACCGAGCGGTTTCGGATTGCCCTTCGGATCCGACAGCGGTTCGTCATAATAGAAGAGGCGGCTGAGACCGAGGCGTGCCTGCTGCTTTTGCCTGAGTGAGCAGGCAAGCGGTACAATCGTCTGCAAAACCTGTTTGCGGTAAGTCGCCACCATGTCGCTGTCATAATCGGTGCGTCCCATACGGGCATATCCGAGCGCGACGAAGTTCTCAAAGCCAAGCGTCCGCGCAATTTTGTGACGTATTTTGACCAGCCGGTCATAGATGTCATCGAGGACAGTGTCATGCTCGTGATAGAAGCCAAACATGGTATCGACGGCGGCACGTCTCGTATCGCGCGACGATGCTTCAAGATACGGCCCCATTTGCTGCAGATTCAATTGTTTGCCGTCGAATTCAAGGCTGGCGGACGCCAGGAGGCGACTGTATTCGCTGACCAGTTTATTCTCGCTGACCAAGTCGTCCAGCACGGCGGCCGAAATTGTGCGTGTCGACAATTCGAGGCGTTCGAGTGCCGTTTTGCCGAGTACCGCTTCGAGGTAAGGCCGGTGCGGAGACTGCAGCAGCGTAATCTGCAGTTTCTGATTGGCTTCCATGATGGAAGGCAGGATTTCATCAAGATGGTCCATTTCCGTTTTATAGAACGAATCCGTCGTATCGATGGAATGACGGATATAGCAGAGTGAAGCCATCGACTCAATATCGCGGTGAAGCTCGTTGACGGCTTTCAATGCGGCAAGAAATGCCGCTTCGTCAGCTGCTGACTCCAACTGTGTCTTCAGTTCGGCAATGTGCTTCAGAACGGTGTCCTGATCCGGCCGTTTGTATTCGAGATTCTGAAATGTCATGTTTGCCTCCGTTATCCAATCGCGTTGATCCAAGCATAACAAATTGGGAGGTGCTCTGAAATGAAGTCGCATCATACCGAACAATACGGCCTTTCAAGTGATTGCTCACTAAGGCGGAAAGCCGTTCGTTTGCTTTTAATCCGATTTCATATGGTTTAATATCAGGTGCAGAAATGAGAGAAGACGAGGCAGTGCAATGGACCTTTTTAAACGGTGTTATGAATATAAGCGCGTGGAAGAAGCGAAAGCGATGGGGATCTATCCGTACTTTCGAGCGCTGTCGTCGGCACCCGATAATGTCGTGACGATGGAGGGCGGACGCAAAATCATGCTCGGCTCCAACAACTATCTGGGACTGACCACAGATCGCCGGACAAAGGATGCCGCCATTGCCGCAGTTGAACAGTACGGTACCGGTTGTTCCGGTTCTCGTTTTCTCAACGGTACGCTGACGATCCATCTTGAACTGGAACGTGCACTGGCTGACTTTTTGCAAAAAGACGACTGCATTATTTTTTCCACAGGATTCCAGTCGAATCTTTCCATAATTTCGGCGATAACCGATCGCAACGACGTGATACTGACCGATTCGATGAATCACGCCAGCATTGTCGACGGTACACGCCTCTCTTTTGCCCGGACGATCAAATACCGTCACAACGATATGGAAGATCTGGAACGGCTCCTGAAGAAACATGCCGAGGAAACGCGCGGCGGTATCCTGGTTATTACGGACGGTGTGTTTTCGATGGAAGGCGAAATCTGCAATTTGCCGGAAATAGTCCGTTTGAAGAAAAAGTACAATGCCCGCCTGCTTATCGATGATGCCCATGCCATCGGCGTGTTGGGTGACCATGGCCGCGGCACGGCCGAACATTTCGGTTTGACAGAGGATGTTGATTTAATAATGAATACATTCTCGAAAACACTGGCCTCGCTGGGCGGTTGCGTCGTCGGCGAAACCAAAGTCATTGAATATATTAGACATACTGCACGCCCGTTCATTTTCTCGGCCAGCATACCGCCGGCTCAGGTTGCGGCGGCGAGGCGTTCACTTGAAATATTAATTGAAGAACCATGGCGAGTCGCCCGCCTGCATGAAATCGCCGCCTATATGCGGGAAAAATTGTCCGCGCTGCCGCACATCCGGCTGCATGACAGCGGCAACACGCTCGTACCGATCATCCCGATAAAAACGGGAACTGTCATGTGTACGCTGAAAATTGCAAACGAGCTGTTCGCGGCCGGTGTGTACGTCAATTCCGTGCTGCCGCCAGCGGTGGCCGAAGAAGACTGTCTGCTGCGCACCAGCTTTACGGCGACCCACACGAATGAACAGCTGGATGAAGCAGCAGAGATTATCGGCAAAGTGTTCACGGAGTTCGCGGACGATCCTTTCTGCGCTGGCTGTCTGCCCTGATTCGGACGACCGTGATATGATGGATCCATGGTCCCGTAGCTCAGCAGGATAGAGCGTCGGTTTCCTAAACCGCAGGTCGAAGGTTCGAATCCTTTCGGGATCACCAATTCGGACTCAACCCTCCGGGGTTGGGTCTTTTAACGAGCACAGATTGACGGTCAGTGCATGGCCGTGACGAACTGGAACGGTGACGCCGGACAGCCGCATTTGCCATGCTGAGGCAAAGGAATGACGGGAGCGATGCTTATGACATACAGCGGTACCTGCGATTCGCCTCTTGGCACACTGCGGCTGATCGCACAAAATAACAGTTTGACCGGGCTTATCATTGACGGAGATCCATCATCTGCCCGGACCGGCCCGCTTGACGAAGACCAGCCGGTATTTGCGGCGGTGCGGGCCTGGCTTGCCGCCTACTTCGACAGGAAGAATCCGTCTGCTGCAGACTTGCCGCTCGCACCGGCAGGCACGCCGTTTCAGCAGGAAGTATGGGCCATGCTGTGCAAAATTCCGTACGGCACGACGCGTACATACGGAGAGCTGGCTCAAGAGATTGCCGTCAGACGCAATATCCCGCGTATGGCAAGCCAGGCTGTCGGCGGAGCGGTCGGCCGGAATCCGATTGGCATAATAATCCCGTGTCACCGGGTGGTCGGTGCAAACGGCAATCTGACGGGATACGGCGGCGGCTTGCATCACAAAGTGTCGCTTTTGGCATTGGAAGGAGTTGACATGTCAGGTTTTTATATGCCGAGACATGCGTCTGACACATGAGTTTAAATGAACAATCGGCGGTAATTCACCTGCCCGTGCTCTTCGGACTTGAAGCCTGCACGAGGGATGAATTGTATGCCCTCGGATTTGAGTCGGGGCAAGTGACTGTCTCGGATGGTCTTGTCATGCTTCGGCTCGCATCCGAGGATCTGGCCAAGGATGCCGTTGCCACCCTGAACTTTCGTCTTCGAACGGCAGAACGCGTGCTTTATGAAGTGGCATCCTTTGACGCGACGACATTCGATGATCTTTTTTTTCAGGCGGAGGCACTGCCCTGGGAGCGCTGGCTGGATTTCGGCTATGAGATACTCGTGAACGGGTATTCCCGGCAGTCGGCCCTGTTCGGCGTGCCGTCCATCCAGCGCACACTGAAAAAGGCGATTGTCAACCGGCTTTTGACCGCACGCGGCAATAAGAACGGCCGCGTACGCGAGGATCGCCGGACCGGCCAGATCGAGGTGCGCTTCGCACTGGTCAATAACCGCGCAACCTTGCTCCTCGACACTTCGGGCGAGGGATTGCATAAGCGCGGCTATCGGCCGCTGCGCCACGAGGCTCCGCTGCGGGAAACACTGGCGGCTGCCATTTTGCATTACAGTTTTTTTCTGCGCAATCAGGCGAAGGGAGAGGGCCTTTTTGATCCGATGTGCGGATCGGGTACCTTCCCGATCGAAGCTGCGCTGATGCTGAAGAATGAAGCGCCCGGCTTGCACCGGCATTTTGCGGCGGAACGCATGCAGTTCTTCGGTGTATCCCGCTTTGACCGGGCGCGCGAATTTGCCAAATCGGCGATTGTTGAGGCGCCTGCGGGATTCCTTTTTGGTTCGGATATTTCAGGCGACGCTGTCCGTCAGGCAAAAGATAACGCAAAACGAGCCGGGGTGGCCGATCTGATTACCTTTCACAGAGGAGACATGACGGATCTTACGGTGGAGCGCATGAAGGAAATTACCGGTCTCAGCCGTCTCCTTCTGGTTGCGAACCCGCCCTACGGCGAACGTCTCACGACGCCCGAACATGCCGGGCGTCTGGTGGAGGCACTGGGACGTCTGGCCGGCCGCAGGGCCGGCCGCGAGTATGACGGGCTGCGCGTATCCGTGCTGAGTCCGCACGAGCGGTTTGAGATGCTTTTCGGTGCGAAAGCGGACAAGCGCCGGAAACTATACAACGGCATGATTCGCTGCACGCTCTATCATTATTTTCGCTGATCACAGGACATTCACCCCAAAAAGGAAAAACAATCGCAAATCAAAAGGTAAAATCGGGTGCTTGATTACAGTTCTTGTTGTCATGACGACGCACTCAGATGTCCGTCACAGACGCACATTCGTGGTCTGATGATGTGAACTTACAGGCGTCTAAACCCTGAAAATAAGGGATCCTTCGTACTGACATCTTTCTGACGTGTTTTGTCACAAGCTGGACATGATTCGTCAATTCGCGACAAATCAGGCGTTTCGGCAGTGCGGAAGGCGCGAAGCGTTGTCGTGTCAGTTTTGCACAGAATTGTTAACATTATCAACAATTTAAAACGGGATATTCCCGAACAATCGTTTTTGGTTGTCGCGCGGAAACGGCTTTTGTACAATGAGTCGGGAATGGAGGCATGTATGAAAATTGTCTTGGGTAGTGACCATGCCGGCTTTTTGCTCAAGAGCGAAATCCGGAAGCATTTGGAAAAACAGGGATTCGAAGTGGTCGATGTCGGTACCGACAGCGCCACGGTGCCAGCCAGCTATGTGAACTTTGGAGCCGAAGCTGCTCGCATGGTGGCAAGGCGCGACGCTGATCTCGGCATTGTCATCTGCGGTACCGGAATCGGTATCTCACTGGCGGCCAATAAAATCAGGGGCGTCCGCTGTGCACTGTGCACGAACGAATTCATGGCCGACCTGGCCAGACGTCATAACGATGCAAACATGCTTGCGCTTGGTGCGCGCGTTGTGGCACCGCAGTTTGCGGTGGCCATTGCGGATGCATTTCTGAACGGAAAGTTCGAAGGCGAACGTCATGCGGCGCGCGTCGGTGAACTGTGCTCACTGGAGGTGTAGCATGAGCAATGTCATGATATTTGATCACCCCATGATTCAGCACAAAATATCACTCATGCGGGACAAGGAAACTCCGTCCAAAGTGTTCCGTGAACTGGTGAGTGAAGTCTCCATGCTGATGGCATTTGAGGTGACGCGCGATCTGCCGCTTGAGGCGTACGAAATCGAAACACCGATTTGCCCTGCGACAGGATACCGCATTCTCGGGAAGAAGCTGGCGCTGGTGCCGATCCTGCGTGCCGGTCTCGGCATGGTGGACGGTATGCTGAACCTTGTGCCGATGGCGCGAGTTGGACATATCGGCTTGTACCGCGATCCCGAAACGCTGCTGCCCGTGGATTACTATCTCAAGCTGCCGCCTGATATTGCGGAACGTGACGTCATCCTGCTCGATCCGATGCTGGCCACCGGAGGATCCGCTGCTGCCGCGATAACACTGCTGAAGGAACGCAATATTCACCATATAAAGTTCGTGTGCCTGATCGCGGCGCAGGCCGGCATTGACCTTCTGAACCGCGAGCACCCGGATGTCCCGATTTTTGCTGCCGCCCTCGACGAAACCCTGAATGACCATGCCTACATCGTGCCCGGCCTCGGTGATGCCGGCGACCGCCTTTTCGGCACAAAATAAGAAAGCCCCTGCCGGGGCAGAGGCATATTGTCAGTCATGAAGAACGGTTCACGGTTCGAACACGAACAGTCGCTCGCGGATGAAATTGCGCAGTTCATAAGGCATCTGGTCCGCGTCTCCCGGTGATTCCAGGAGGAGATGGGTGACATCCGCAACCGAATCACCGAACTGCGCGTTGCCGTCTTTCATGCTGATATACGGCCTGAACGCCACCGTTTCATCCCGGAAGGCATACGTGATCTCCATATTGGAGTAAATCTCGCTTATGTTGCCGGCCGTAAAGGCAAAACCGACTGCCGCCTCGCCGGCAGCGGGATCGACCGGGACCAGTTCACCGGCATCGGTCAGCATCATTTGGGTGAGTCGGATGACCGTATTTTCATATTTCGGAATGAAGAGGTAAAACTCGTTTCCGGCCAAATAGCTGCCAGACTCCGTTGCGACCGAGTTGTCCAGCAGGGCGGGCAGGCGATATTCGCTGTAATCAGCGGCAAATGCCCACAGCCGCTTCATGACCAGGTCAAGCGTGGCGTCGCTGAAGCCGCTGCCAAGATAGGCGGCAAAACCGGCGTCGTCGATTTCTTCCGCGTTCAGTCCCAGTTGATTGGCAACGCGCAGGAACACAGGATTCAACGCCCGATCCCCGCGCGGCATGGCCAGCGGGTATGGGGTCTCAAAGGCACCTGCAGCCGGATCGTAGCTGATGAGCAGCAAAGACAGGCGGCCGACTTCATCGACAAAGAGCTTTACCTCGTCGTTTTCCACGTATTGCCAGAGGTCTTCCATCATGGCGGCTTCAATGGGGGCAGGTGCGCCCATGTCAAGCGAGGCGGCGCGCACCGTATCTTCCAAGATTGCAAATAAATCGTCCGTGATCCCGAAACGCTCTGCCAGCAGTGCAGTATCAAGGGCCGTTCCCGTCTTATTATCCAGCGTGACCGGATAATACTCGATCCATTCCGCGTTCCAAATGACGCGGACCAGTACCGACAGAATCTCGCCGTCATCGTAGACCGTGTATTCTGCATACGGTGCGTATGGCCGATTTTCCGTGACCGATGCCTGAAACTCGCTCAAAAGATCGGTTTCTAGCACATCCATGCCGGCATTGAAGTCGAAAGCCGCGTCGCCCGGCAGTTCGATGCGCGGCACATGCAGTTCGTAAGCCGAGATAGTCCAATCATCAGTCACAGGCACGAGCGGTTCGGCGACCTGTTCCCAGATCCGTCGGTCGCTGACTGAGGCAGTCTGGCTTGAACCGGGCAGAGGCCCCTCGTCGGTCAGGCCAGTGACAGTGAACGCGTTAAGTGCGAGAGTCAGACCCAGCAAAAAGAGAAATAAACGAGATCGGCGGATAGTCTGGCGTAGATGCATGACAGTACACTTTCCGGGCAAAACAGCCCTAAAATAGTGTTTTTATCATAGCAAACCCCATCATGGTAAGTAAGTAACGCAAGGATTCTTATTT
>LSQX01273174.1_pt1 | contig 14773 bp, 13 predicted proteins | sample 654561 | NCBI WGS metagenome assembly LSQX01 (sample SAMN04489861, study PRJNA283612) | anaerobic digester metagenome | isolation source: 4 biogas reactors fed with cattle manure at either 37C or 55C with and... | place: Denmark: Kongens Lyngby | collected 2014
GGTTATTTCAGTTTCCGCCCCGCAGTTTTTTTTCAATGGGATCAACGAGCCTGTCAATATCTCCTGCACCAATGGTGACAAGAACATCAAGCCTGTCCGGATCCAGCATGGCAAGCACATTTTCAGGGCGGATAAGTTTTTTATTCTTCAGTTTCATCATATTAAAAATGAGTTCAGAAGAAACTCCTTCAAGCGGTTTTTCCCTTGCGGGATATATGGGAAGAAGTATTGCCTCGTCCAGTTCATCAAGTATTTCTGCAAATTCATGCGCATGGTCACGTGTTCTTGAAAACAGATGCGGCTGGAAGATGCCCGTAATCTTTCTTCCCCTGAAATAATCCCTGAGGGATCTGATACATGCCTTTATTTCCCCGGGATGATGGGCATAGTCATCAATATATGTCAGTCCCGGCATGTTAATCCTTATGTCGAATCTTCTCTTAACGCCCCTGAAAAGCGGAACCGAGCTGCGGATTTCAGCTTCGCTTACTCCGCATTTAAGTGCTATGGCAATAGCTGCGGTCATATTTTCTATGTTTATTCTGCCCGGGAAATGGAAGCGCAGATCCTCAATCACACCTTCAGGGGTGGAAAGGCTGAAGAGATAATAATCCTCCCGCGGCACAATATTGAAATTCCTGTAATCTGCTCCCGCTTCATTACCATAGGTACAGACTGACAGCCCTGCGGGCTTTTTTATTCTGTCCCTTATCATGTGGTTAAGCAGAAGAATTCCTCCCGGCCTGATCCTTTTGCAAAAAATATCATATGCCTCTGTCATTGTTTCCAGGTCTCCGTATATGTCGAGATGATCGGCATCAAGAGAAGTGATTACTGCCATAAGCGGATCAAGCTGATGAAATGAACGGTCATATTCATCGGCTTCCATCACGGTGAACCTGCTCTGCCCCAGCAGGAGATTTGTATCATAGTTTCTTGAAATACCCCCGAGAAATGCAGAACAGCCAACACGGGACTGCTTCAGGATATGCGCGGTCATTACCGAAGTTGTGGTCTTCCCGTGGGTTCCCGCAACAGCTATTGTGTCAGTGGTCCGTGAAATGGATCCCAGCACTTCTGCTCTCTTTTTTATCCTGTATCCCTTCTCCCTGAAATATCCGAGCAGTCTGCTTTCCGCCGGTACAGCAGGAGTCCGGACCACAAGGATCCCGTTTCCGGAATTTTTCTCCCTGAACAGCCCGGGCAGGGTGGAGGGATCATCCTCAAAAACTATTTCACATCCTTTCGCCTCAAGGGAAGCAGTAATGCTGCTTTCCGTCCTGTCATAGCCGGCAACGGCATATCCCCTGTGCCTGAACCAGAGTGCAAGGGCACTCATCCCGATACCCCCTATACCGACAAAATAAACAGCTTTTATGTTGTTCAGATCATTCATGTCCCTGCCAGTTTCAATACTTCATTTGCTATTCGTATATCGGAATCCCGCTCCGCCATTTTTCTGATATTATCCGAAAGCAGTGCTTTCCGGACAGGATCAGACACAAGTCTGAGGACTTCATCAAGCAGTATAAGCTCAGCCTCACTGTCAGGAACAAGAATGGCAGCATCATTCCGGGAAAGAGCTTCAGCATTTCTTGTCTGATGGTCCTCAGCAACATTGGGAGAGGGAACAAGGATGACGGGCTTGCCCACAAGGCACAGTTCGGAAATTGTACCTGCCCCCGCCCTCGAAACAATTACATCCGCTGCTGCAAATGCATAGTCCATCCTGTCAATAAATCCACGGACCGCAACAGTAGCTGCAAGCGAATCACCTGCAAGGCTCTTTACATCCTCATAGTAATTCATTCCCGTCTGCCAAAGCCATTGCAGACCAGAACCTGCCATTCTGTCAATACCTCCGCTGAGGGTTTTATTGATAGTACCTGCACCAAGGGATCCCCCAAGCACAAGAATGACCTGTTTTTCCCTGCTGAAACCGAAATATTCCAGTGCCTTATTTTTAAGTGCATCTGTATTGTCAAAACTGTGACGAACGGGATTTCCCGTTTTGATAATTTTCTCTCCGGGGAAATATTTATCCATTCCATCATATGCGACACAAATTACCGAAGCTCTTTTTGCCAGGAGCCTGTTTGTCAGTCCGGCATAGCTGTTCTGTTCCTGGATAATTAGCGGTATCCCCATACCGGCAGCTTTCCACATAAGCGGACCACTGGCAAAACCTCCCACACCCAGGGCAGCATCCGGACGGAACTCCCTTATTATCTTTCCTGCCATGGAAAGGCTTCTGATAAGTCTTATTACAACAGCGATATTTCTGAGAGTGAATTTCCTGTAAAATCCCGAAACCGGCAAAGCCTGAATCCTATAGCCGGCTGCCGGTACTTTTTCCATTTCCATACGGCCTTCAGCACCTACAAAAAGGATGTCTGTCCCCGGCGCGATCCGCCTGAGAGCATTGGCAACGGAGACAGCCGGAAAAATATGTCCCCCGGTACCCCCTCCGCTGATTATAATCCTTTTATTTCTCAACTGTTCCATAAATTAATTCACCTTCATCCCTTTTCTCCTCCTCGGGAAGCTCTTCCTTCCTGAGCCTGGCATTCACAACCCTGCTGACACTCAGTATTACCCCTATTGAAAAGCACATCATGACCACGGATGTTCTCCCCCAGCTTACCAGGGGAAGTGTTTGTCCCGTAACCGGACAAAGACCCACCGCAACCACCATGTTAAGCATCGCCTGTGTCACTATCATCACAATAAGCCCGAGTACCAGGTAGGCCGGGAATGCTGTTTCGCACTTTTTCACGATTGATATTCCCCTGAAAAGGAGGATCATATATGCCATTATTAACGGAATTGCACCTAGCAGCAGTCCGTACTCCTCAATTATTATTGCAAAAATGAAATCAGAATTTGACTGGGGCAGCATGTTTCTCTGAATACTGTGACCGGGTGCCTTGCCGAACAAACCTCCTGTTGAAATGGCTATTTTAGCCTGGTTGACTTGAAAATCATCAGCTTCACTTCTTTTGCCCGCAAAAAAGCTGATCATTCTTTCAATCCAGGTAATAACCCTGTTGTCTTCTTTCAGCAGCCATAGCACAAGGGCAAAAAATATTACGAAAACCACGGCCATTCCTATATATGCTACGAGGAATTTTAGCGGTACCCCGCCAATGTACATTATCAGAATACAGATTCCGAAGACCATTATTGCCGTGGACAGGTTCTCGGGCATGATCAGTGCACAGATGATCAGTACCGGGACCATCAGGAATTTGGTAACCAACACAAAATCATTCAATTGATTCTGATACCTGGCAAGAGATCGTGCAAGGTAAATGACCAGGGCCACCTTTGCAATATCTGAGGTCTGGATCCTGAAGCCTATGTAGGGGATCTCCAGCCAGCGGGTCGCTTCATTGATCGTAACACCAAAGAAATATGTGAGCACCAAAAGTATGGCCGAGACGAAAACGGCAAATCCTGCCAGTGCCGAATATATCCTGTACGGCAGGTAATGAACCAGTACTATTATCAGCAGTCCTGCTGTAAGCATGAGAAACTGGCTTCTCAGGAAATAGGTGGTATTCCCTCCATGGTTTCTGAAAGCCACATTCACCGAGGAACTGTAAACGGCAAGCAGTGAATAAACCATGAAGATGGCAACAATACCCCATATTGCCCTGTCTCCCTTAAACGTCCTGGAAAGCCATCCCTGAAACATCTTACTGCAGTTTAAAGATTTCTTACAGCTGCCTTGAACTGACGTCCCCTGTCCTCATAGTTGATGAACAGATCAAAGCTGGCACAGGCAGGTGACAACAAAACGGTATCACCTTTTCCCGCCAGGTAGTATGATGACCGGACAGCTTCCTCCATTGATGCAGCTTCAATAATGGTTTTCACCTTGTCACTGAAGGCATCAATGATTTTTGCATTGTCCTTTCCCAGGCAGACCACAGCTTTTACCTTCTGCCTTACAACTTCAAACAACTCGGAATAGTCATTTCCCTTATCTATTCCGCCGGCTATCCATACCACGGGAGTCTCCATGCACTCAAGCGCATACCAGGTGGAATTCACATTGGTCGCCTTGGAGTCGTTGACAAAATTTATTCCGCTTACCTTAATCACCGGCTCCAGCCGGTGCTCCACGGCCTGGAAATCAGTAAGGCTTTCCCTGATCACGGGCTTGCGTATATCCAGCACCCTGCCGGCTATGGCCGCTGCCATGGAATTGTAAATATTATGACGTCCTTTAAGCGCCAGTTCATGAATGGTCATAAGCTTGGTAATTTTATTCTGGTAATCAATAATTAGTTTATCACGGTCAACATATGCTGCCATTTCCTCCCTTATACTGTCAGAAAAAGGCAGAAGTGTCATATCAAATTTTCTTTCCCCCATCTCTTTCCTGATCACGGGATCATCCGCCCAGTAAATAAAATGATCGGACCCGGTCTGATTCCGGGTTATACGGAATTTTGAATCAACATATTTCCGGAAATCATTTCCATACCTGTCCAGGTGATCGGGAGTGATATTCATCATAATGGCTATCTCAGCCCTGAAATCATACATATCATCCAGCTGGAAGCTGGAAAGTTCAATAACATAATAATCGTGGTGCCCCCCTGCTACCGACATGGCAAAACTGTTACCCACATTTCCGGCCATTGCAACCCTCTTTCCGGCTTTTTCAAGCATGTGGCAGATAAGTTTCGTGACTGTCGTCTTTCCGTTGCTGCCGGTAACACAGATCTTGATACCTTCAGAGTATCTTGCTGCAAATTCTATTTCGGAAATTACAGGTATGCCTTCTGATCTGATTTTCACAACAAGTGGTGAATCCCCGCTTATTCCCGGACTTTTTATCACCTCAGCCGCCCTGAGTATCTCTTTCCCGGAATGCTTCCCCTGTTCCCATCTTATTCCATGACTGTCCAGTATGTCACGGTATCTGCCGCTTATCTCACCATGATCTGAAACGAAGACATCAAAGCCCTTTGCAGCAGCCAGGACTGCTGATCCCGTACCGCTTTCACCTGCTCCCAGTATTGCCAGTTTCCTTTTCATTCTGCTATCGTATTTTCAGGGTCACAATGCTTATCACCGCCAGCAGCAGGCCCACTATCCAGAAACGGGTAACAATTTTTGGTTCCGGATATCCCTTTTTCTGATAATGATGATGCAGGGGAGCCATCAGGAAGATTCTCCTGCCTTCCCCGTATTTTCTTCTGGTTCTTTTAAACCAGGACACCTGTAGGACCACCGACAGGTTTTCGGCAAAAAAGATCCCGCAGAGGACCGGGATAAGCAGTTCTTTTCTGATAACGATCGCAAAAACTGCTATTATTCCTCCCAGTGCAAGCGAGCCGGTATCACCCATGAATACCTGGGCCGGATATGAGTTATACCACAGGAATCCTATCGTTGCACCGATAAATGCACTGGCAAAGATCACAAGTTCCTCGGAGCCCGGAATAAACAGTATATTAAGGTAGTTGGCGTAGATTATATTACTTGATACATAGGCGAGGATCCCGAGAGCTGTTCCTATGATTGCAGATGTACCGGTAGCAAGACCGTCCAGGCCATCGGTGATATTGGCTCCGTTCGAAACGGCAGTTAGTATGAAAATGATTATGGTAATATATACAAGCCAGGTCCACGGCTCTCTCTTCTCCTTGCTGATAAATGCCACAAGCCATGCATAGTTGAATTCATTGTTTTTCACGAAGGGAATTGTTGTCTTCGTGGATTTCCTTTCCATACCTGTATCACTTGCAGCTGCTGGCGGCGCGCCTGTATCCCTCAGCTCATTCCTTTCACTTACAGTCATTTCTGTCAGTCCGGCCTTCTCTGTTATTATCACATCGTCACTGAAGCACAATGTAACTCCCACAACCAGGCCAAGAACAATCTGGCCCATGATTTTGAAACGCCCTGCAAGTCCTTCCTTTTTCTTTTTGAAAATCTTTATATAATCATCCGTAAATCCTATCAGTCCGAGCCATACCGTTGTTACCAGCATCAGGATCACATAGATACTATCAAGTCTTGCAAAAAGAAGGGTCGGAATAACTATTGACGCCAGTATTATTATACCTCCCATCGAGGGCGTTCCCTCCTTCCTGTACTGCTCTTCAAGTCCCAGATCCCTTACCACCTCCCCAACCTGTTTCTTACGGAGAAAATTAATGATGCTCTTCCCGATCATCATGGAAATTATCAGGGATGTTATCACCGCAGCTGCCGACCGGAAGGATATATAGCTGAAGACCCCGGCGCCGGGCACATTGAGATTGTCGAGATATTTAAACAGATAGTAAAGCATCTTTCATTCCTTATTTGTCTGTCAGTGCCTTTTGCAGTTCCTCCCTGTCGTCGAAATGCTGCCTCACACCATTAATTTCCTGGTAGTTTTCATGCCCCTTGCCGGCAATAAGTATCACATCTTCCGGAGCTGCGAGCATGGCAGCAGTTTTAATGGCTTCCCGCCTGCTGCTTATCCTGAGGGATCTTTCCTTCATTTCCGGAGAAAGCCCCGCTTCCATGTCATCCAGTATACGCTCCGGATCTTCTGTTCTTGGATTATCCGAGGTAAGTATCAGCTTCGTGCTTCCTTCCGCAGCAATGGCAGCCATCTTAGGCCTTTTCGTGCGGTCACGGTCACCTCCGGCCCCTACCACGGTGATCAGACTTACATTGTTACTGCGGATCTTGTTAAGTGTGTTTATTACATTCACAAGGGCATCGGGGGTGTGTGCATAATCAACTATTCCCGTAATACCCCCGGCAGACCTGATCACCTCAAGTCTTCCGGCCACCGGGCCGAGTCTGCTCATTTCCGTCAGGACCTCCCGGCTGCCTGCCCCCAGCAGAACAGCTGCACCATATACTGCCAGAAGGTTATATGCATTATAATCACCAATAAAGCCGGTCCACAGCTCTTCACCCATTATCCTGAGCCCCATACCCCGGAAGCTTTGTTCCAGTATGCTGCATCTGAAATCAGCCATCCCCCTCATTGAATATGTATGGTGGGATGCCCTGCAGTTCTGAAGCATCACCATCCCGTTCCTGTCATCGGCATTGACCAGTGCAAAGGCCTTTGGGGAAAGCGAATCAAACCAGTTTTTCTTTGCAGCCAGGTATCTGTCAAAGGTCTTGTGGTAATCAAGATGATCATGAGTGAGATTTGTGAACACTCCTCCGGCAAATTCAAGACCCGCAACCCGTTTCTGATCCGAAGCATGTGAACTTACTTCCATAAATGCAAAATCACATCCGGCGGCAACCATCTCGCTCAGTATCCTGTTAAGCTGAACAGGGTCAGGGGTGGTAAGGGTAGCTTCAAGCTCCCTGCCGGCAACATAGTTGCATATTGTGGACAGGAGCCCGCATCTGTATCCAAGCAATGAAAACAGTTTGTACAGAAGCGTGGCAATCGTTGTCTTTCCGTTGGTTCCCGTGATCCCGGCAAGCTTCAGTGATGAGGAAGGATTGCCATAGAAGTTTGATGCGGCCTGACCCAGTGCGGAGGCCGAGTCTTCCGTCACTATCCAGCTCACATCCTCTGAAGGCTCCGGGGGCAGATGTTCGCAAATAACCGCTTCTGCACCCGAGCTGACCGCATCTCCTGTAAAATCGTGACCATCATTCTTCAGTCCCCTCACAGCAACAAAAAGGGAGCCCGGCACCACTTTCCGGGAATCAAATACAATATTGCTGATCATCCTGTTCCTCTTTCCGGAAAAGGATTTTATATCAATGCCTTTCAATATTTTTTTCAGTTCCGCCATATCATTGATTCATTTCAAGAGAGACTATCTGTCCTTCAAAATATCTTGTCCCGTGTTCGGGGAATTGCCTCAGCACCTTTCCCTTTCCGCTGAAGCGGACCCTGTAACCCGAATTCTCAAGCAGGAACATTGCATCTCTGAGACTCATTCCTCTTACATCCGGTACCAGTCCCCCTGTAATATCAATTCCTGTATATGCAATTGTATCTCCGCTCACCCTGGTTTTTATCCAGTCATTTCCGGGAGCTGTTTTATGCTTTGCTCCAAACCTGTCCAGCACTCTGCGGATATCGTCACGGTATCCGTTTCCTGCTGCAGGAACAGCGGATGCCATCCTGTTCTCTCCGGAAGATCTGTAATCCCTGTAAAAACCTGTTGCATAAATCCTGTCTGCAATTTCCCTGAATACCGTACCTGCCACCTGGTTGCCGTAATAGACTCCGTTTGAGGGTGCATTTACGACAACAATACAGGAATACAGTGGATCTTCAGCAGGAAAATAGCCGACAAAGGATGCCTGGTAGGAAATTCCGGAACCCGTTCTGTAGCCTCCGCTCCCTTTTGCAATCTGGGCTGTTCCGGTTTTACCTGCAATCCTGTAATCGGCATTTTTCAGATTCATTGCCGTTCCGTGTTCAACAACCCCTTCCATCAGTTTTCTTACTTTTTTTATGGTAGACCTGGAAGCAACAGATTTGTTTATCACTTCCGGATTATAGCGCTTTATCTCCTTCCCGTTCCTGGTTATTGCTGTCACGAACCGGGGTCTGACCATCTTCCCGTTATTTGCCACCGCATTGTAAAACGTAAGTATCTGCAGGGGTGTCATCCGGACTTCATAGCCGTATGACATCATAGGGAGGGTGATTCCTGACCACAGCTTATCGCCCGGATACTTTATAAGGGGGACTCCTTCACCTCTTATCTGAATATCCAGCTTCTGATTCAGTTTCATGGCATAAAGCCTGTCAACAAAATCCCCCGGACGGTCCCCGTAAATATCTGTTATCAGCCTGGCAGTCCCCACATTGGATGATTTCTCAAACACTTCCCTGACACTTATGCTGCCGTATCCGCCTTCCTTTGTATCACGGATCACCTTATCGTAAAATTTTATGCTCCCCCTGCCCGTGTCAACAATATCACCCGTGTCAATTATTCCCTCATCAAGGGCAGCCATCAGAACAGGCAGTTTAAATGTGGATCCCGGTTCAGTACTTTCACCCACCGCATAGTTGTAACTTTCATGATACCTGCCGTCACTTCCTGTCTCAAGATTGACTATGGCCCTGATATCACCGGTGTTCACTTTCATCACCACGGCACATCCGTGATGTGCATTGTGTTTCCTCAGCTGATTTGCCAGTGCTGTCGCTGCCACATCCTGCAGGTCAATATCTATAGTCGTCACAATATCATTGCCGTTGCGTGAACTTACCGTACCTGTGCCATCCACCGTTATCCAGTCACCTCCTGCAAGGCGTTGCATAACGGCTGTTCCGTTCTTTCCGGAAAGCTCCCTGTCAAAGGATCCTTCAATTCCCACTATATTGCCCTTTTCACCCTGACTCAGATAACCAATGGTCCGGGCAGCCAGCTCACTGTTTGGCAATATCCTTCGGGTTTCAGCCTCTGCAATCAATCCTCCCCTGTAACGGCCTTCACGGAAAACCGGCAGTTGCCGGAGCTTTTCAAGAGTTTCATAGTCAACCTTCCTTTTAATAAGAAAATAACGGTCTCCCCTCTTGCGGGCACCAGTGATGGCAGCTTTCCATTCAGAAGCCGTTCTTGTACCCAGGTGCCTGGCCAGGCCGGCAGACAGGCCATTAATACCGGCAGTCCAGGTCTCCTCCGACATTCCGCTGCTGCGTGTATCCATATAAATAGTGTAATAGGGAACCGAAGTGGCCAGCAGCCGGCCGTCACAGGAAAGAATATCGCCCCTGTCAGCCGGAATCGCGGTTCTCTTGAATACATATTTTTCACTCATGGCCGACCATTTGCCATGCTGAACCGTCTGAATGATCACAATACGTACAAGTATGGCCAGGGCAACAAATGCCAGTATGAAATATAAAATACCCCCACGGAAAACTATGTCATCTCTAAGAGCCATAAATGCTAATTGTCAACTATCAGTTTAAATGCCGGTGTTTTCAGCTCTTCCAGGTCGAGCCCCTTCTCCCTTACCATCCGGTAAACCTCGGACTGCCGGCTGATAAACATCAGCTCGGCGGAGGTGGAAAGAGACCGGGCCCTCAGTTCCCTTACTTCGGCTTGCAGCCCCTGCATGTCACGCGTGATCCTTTCCGCATGAAACCTGTTTGCTATATATACTGCTCCAAGCAGGGTCATCAGCATAACATACCAGATGTTTTTCAGGATTATCCTTGATGTGATCCCTCCGCTGATAAGCTCCTTCAGAAAACTGCCGGTACTTATCTTACCGCTGTTGTCATTTTTTTCCTTTTCCATAAATCAAATCTTCTCGGCTATACGCAGCCTGGCACTCCTTACCCTCCTGTTTGCAGCAATCTCATCCTTTCCCGGAGTGATTCCCTTCCTTGTAATAAGCCTGAAGGGGGAAAGTTCGGGGTTTCCGTAAAAATCCTTTTTTCCGTAACCTTCAAAATTCCCGGAACGCATAAAATTTTTCACCAGCCTGTCTTCCAGCGAATGATATGTTATAACCACAAGCCTGCCCCCGCTGTCAAGCATGGTCAGTGCCTGCATAAGCATCTCCTTCAGATTCTCCGTCTCGCGGTTGACAGCTATCCTGAGAGCCTGGAAGACTTTCGCATAAAACTTGTGTTTCTGTCTCACCGGAGCAAGGAAGTCAAGCACAGCAACAAGGTCTCCCGTGGTGATCAGGGCTTTCTGTTTCCTGGCTTTCACAATTTCCCCGGCTATAATCCTTGAATTTGTCAGTTCCCCATATTCAAAAAATATATCCGCAAGAACGGCTTCTTCCGATTTCCTGATAAGGTCAGCTGCTGTCAGGCTGCCCTGCCTGTTCATTCTCATGTCAAGGGGTGCATCGAACCTGAATGAAAATCCCCTTTCAGCTTCGTCAAACTGATGGAAAGAAACTCCCAGATCAGCAATCAGTCCGTCAATGGCTTCAATCCCCAAATACCTGAGATTATTCCTCAGGAACTTGAAATTCTGGTTAAGGAATATGAAGCGTTTGTCTGAGGGAAGGTTCGCCATAACATCTTCATCCTGATCAAATGCGATCAGTTTCCCCCTGTCAAGCCGTCTGAGTATCTCCCTGGAATGACCTCCACCTCCGAATGTGGCATCCACATAAATGCCGCCGGAACGTATATTGAGTGCTTCAATACTCTGTTCCGGCATTGCAGGTATATGATAGATCGTCGTCACTCTTCATTACTGTTGCCACCCAGTATGTCTTCGGCCAGACCTGCGAGTTCCTCTCCGGAAATATCAGTCTTGTGATAATTTTCGGCAGCCCAGATTTCTATTCTGCCTTCCTGCCCGGCCAGGACAACTTCCCTGCCGGCATCTATCAGATCGAGCAGGCGCTTCGGAACGAGGAAGCGGTTGTTGCTGTCAAGCTCCAGCTCAGCCATACCCTTGAAAAAGTTCCGCAGAAAATTGCTGTGCACACGATTATAGGGATTTACTTTTTTTCTTATCTTTTCCAGTTGTTTGTTCCAGTCATCAAGTGAATAAAGAACAAGACAATTATCAAAAATATCCCTGCGCAGAATAAAATGATCCCTTGCATCAGAAGGCATCTGCTTTTTAAATGCCACCGGAAGTGTTATCCTTCCCTTGACATCTACCTTACAATAATTTTCACCGATAAAGGTGGCCATGCATTACTATAATATCAATCCGGATGCTAAAATAAAGAAAAAATCTCCACTTTGTCCCACTTTACCCCACTTTTTTGACAGGTTTTGTTGATAACTTTTTTTAACACGCTTGAATATGGTTACAAATGAGGTTCCCGTTAATCACAAAAAGTTATTGACAACACAGGCTGGCAGCTGGAAAAAATTGTATTTTTACATGATCGGAACCCGGAATCAATATCACTATGAGCGGATCAAATGAAACGGGACCTGGCCTGCAGATAGATGTGGAAAAGGTTCTGGCATCGAAAAATCCAGCACTGGCAAAAATCCTGCCCTCCTTTCTTATCAGCTATCTCAAAGGTATTGTTCACCAGGATGAGATTAACAGTTTCCTTCGTGATCACGGTCATCTCAGGGATACCGGATTCGTATCAGCGATACTTGAAAGGATGGGCACAGGCTACAGGGTTTACGGCAGCGGGAACATACCCCTCTCAGGCAGGTATATCTTTGTTTCCAATCATCCCCTGGGAGGACTTGACGGACTGGTTTTTATGAATGAGCTCTCAAAATACTACAGCGACATAAAATTTCCCGTAAATGATATCCTGCTCAATATTACCAATCTGTCCGGCATCTTCCTGCCGGTCAACAAACATGGTTCACAGGCCCGGGATGCGATAAAAAAGCTGGAAGAAGCCTATGCATCCGACTCTCAGATCCTTTATTTTCCGGCAGGCCTCTGTTCAAGGAAAAAACAAGGAAAAATAACAGATCTTAAATGGCATAAAAGTTTTATTTCCAAAGCGGTCCAGCATAAAAGAGATATTGTTCCGGCCTTTTTCTCCGGAAGAAACTCCAATTTCTTCTATAATCTTGCCAACATCAGGACATTTTTGGGAATCAGGGCAAACATTGAAATGCTTTATCTTCCCGATGAAATGTTCAGGCAGAAGGGCGGCGATCTTGCGCTTGTTTTTGGCAGACCCATCCCATGGCAGACATTTGATGGTTCAAAATCCACTGAAGAATGGGCCGGCTGGGTAAAATCAAAATCATATGAACTGAAATCAGCAATTTCGGGACAGAACCGGATAAATAATTTCTAAATTGCACCGTTTTTTACACCCCATCCCGAATCAACACGTAACAAAATGGAACCAATTGTTGAAAGACAGCCGCTGGATCAGATACTTGCAGAACTTACCAGGGAAAGATTCCTTCGTAAAACCAATAACGCAAATAACGAAGTTTATATCTTTGACAATAATGAATCACCCGTTTTGATGCATGAAGTCGGCCGGGTGAGGGAACTTACCTTCCGCCATGCCGGAGGCGGTACCGGCAAAGCAATTGATATCGACAAATATGATACGGCCACGGAAGACCCCCAGAGACAGCTCATTGTATGGGATCCTGAACACAAGGAAATAATAGGGGGTTACAGGTTTTATTTTCCTCCCAGAGGCTGTGTAAACTGCGATATTACAAAACTCGCCTCATCAGAATACTTTAAATTTTCCAGGAAATTTCTGACACGCTTCTATCCCTTTGTGATGGAACTCGGACGGTCATTTGTCCAGCCGGAGTACCAGTCGGCTACCAGGGGGAGGAAAAGCCTGTTTGCACTTGACAATCTATGGGATGGTCTTGGCGCACTGATAATTGAAAACAATCATATCAAATATCTTTTCGGAAAGGTGACAATGTATCCCCACTTCAACCAGAATGCAAGGGATATGATCCTCTATTTCCTGAAAAGACATTTCAGGGATCCCGACAGGCTTGTCATACCGCTGGCGCCGGCAGATATAGACATTGACAAGGAAAAGATGAAGTCAATATTCACCCGCAGACGCTTCAGGGATAATTACAAGATACTTTCAGCCGAAGTCAGGAAGCTGGGGGAAACCATACCTCCCCTGATAAATGCCTACATGAATCTCTCCCCCACGATGCGGACATTCGGCACATTCATCAACCAGAGCTTCGGGGAAGTGGAAGAAACGGGCATAATGATAACTCTCAAGGATATATATGTTGAAAAGATAAACCGGCATCTGGCTTCCTACAAAAAGGATTTTATGATAACCTGGTACTCACCTGACCGGCAGTAGATTTTTGGATTTCCTTTTGAATGATTTGCCCGGCAGATATCATCTTGCAATACCGTTTTTACAGACCGGAAACGGCCGTCTCAGATACCGGAACTTCCTTACTGCATACCCTGACCCGGATAATTGATAACCGCAGGCACATGGTAGGCATTTGGAAAAACTTTCCGTATTTCAATCAGATCCTTGTATAATTCGGTTTTTGTCCTGTAATCACCCACCCTTACCATGAAATAGCCCGGCTCCTGATACTGCACATAGGAAACGACATCAGGGAATTTATTGATAAATTCGGCCCTGGTCCTTGCAGATTCTTCCCTGGCATTTCTTACGGAACTATAATATATCTGTATCCTGTAACCCTGAATTCCGGGTGTGCCCTCCATGGTCCTCAGCTTGCTGTTTGCCATAATCGACCTGCTGATAAGCGAATCGATCCCCCTGTCCTGAACAATGGTAAGCCTGCCGGCATTGCTTTCATCAGATCGCTTCATGAGTTCCGTGGTTCTGATAAAACCCTGGGCCATGCAGCAGGCTGCTGAAGCCGAAAAAAGTATTACCAGTATTAAAGCCTTTCTTGTCATCCGCTTATGTTTTTGGACAAATGTACAATATTGCTGTTGAATTTATTCAAGTGCTTCCGCAAGTTCGTCAGTCATTTCCAGATTATGATATACATTCTGAACATCATCATCATCTTCAAGGGCTTCGATGAACTTAAGCACTTTCTGCGCTGTTTCAACATCCAGGATTTTCGTATCATTGGGAATTCTTTTCAATCCTGCCTCCACCGCCTCTATATCCATTTCCCCAAGTTTTCTGCTGACACTTCCAAAATCTTCCTTGGCACAGGTAATCGTTATGGTTTCCTCATCAATCTCAAATTCCTCCGAACCTGCATCTATCATTTCCAGTTCCAGCTCCTCGGGTGACAAGCCTTCATTCCGGATGATAAAAATCCCCTTGGTGTCGAAAAGATAGCTGAGTGAACCGTTTGTTCCCAGACTGCCTCCAAACTTGTTGAATACAGATCTTACCGATGCCACTGTACACGTCT
>LSQX01303951.1_pt1 | contig 14771 bp, 14 predicted proteins | sample 654561 | NCBI WGS metagenome assembly LSQX01 (sample SAMN04489861, study PRJNA283612) | anaerobic digester metagenome | isolation source: 4 biogas reactors fed with cattle manure at either 37C or 55C with and... | place: Denmark: Kongens Lyngby | collected 2014
ACCAACAACGCCGCCGGCGGCGTCACCCGCCTGCTCGACATGGGCGTGGAGGACTACCTGCTGACCTCCACCGTCAACGGCATCCTGGCGCAGCGCCTGGTGCGCCGGCTGGAGCCCACCCATGCCGAGCGTTACGAGCCTTCGCCGGAAGTGATCAAGGAGTTCGAGCTGCGCCGCTTCCAGCCCGAAGGCACGATCTACCTGTACCGCCCGGTGCCCTCGGCCCTGACCCCCACCGGCTACCTGGGCCGCACCACGATCATGGAATTCCTGGTCGTGACCGAACCGATCCGGCGCATGGTGATGAAGCACGCCGACACCAACGCGATCGAGGAAGAAGCCCGCCGCCTCGGCATGCGCACGATGTACGAGGACGGCTTGCTCAAGGCGATGCAGGGCGTCACCACGATCGAGGAAGTGCTGCGGGTGACACAAGAAAGCTGAGGATGGAGCCGGGATTCGGGAATGGGGATTCGCAAGAGCAGCATATGCGTTGCTTGTACGATCCAGAGCCCTCCAAACCTGATTCCACCCGGTAACCCCTGACTCCCCAATCATCCCGCTTCTACCAATCCCCATTCCCGACTCCCGAATCCCTGCCCCTACCCCATGCCCCAATTCCGCTACAAAGCACTCAGCGCCGCCGGCGATCAGATCGAAGGTGTGATGGAAGCCGCCAGCGCCGAGGAAGTGGTGGCGCGCTTGCAGGATGCCGGCAATCTGCCGTTGGATGCGCGCCCGGCGGACGAGGTGCGTGGTGGTGCGTTGACGGCGATGTTCCAGCGTGCGCCGATGAACGGGGCGCAGGTGCTGCAACTGACCCAGCAGCTGTCCACGCTGCTGGGCGCAGGCCAGCCGCTGGACCGCGCGCTGCAGATCCTGATGGACCTGCCAGAGACGCCGCAGGCGCGGCAGGTGATCGAACGCATCCGCGATGCGGTACGCGGCGGCACGCCGCTGTCGCAGGCGCTGGAGCAGCAGGAAAACGTGTTTTCACGCCTGTACGTGAACATGGTGCGCGCCGGCGAAGTCGGCGGCTCGCTGGATGACACCCTCAAGCGCCTGGCCGACTATCTGGAGCGCAGCAAGGCATTGCGCGAATCGGTCATCAACGCGCTGATCTACCCGAGCATCCTGGTGGCGATGGTGTTCGGTGCGCTGCTGCTGCTGCTGGGCTATGTGGTGCCGCAGTTCCTGCCGCTGTTCGAGGACATGGACGTGGAAATGCCGCTGCTGACCAAGGTCGTGATGGCGGTGGGTACGGCGGTCAGCAGTTACTGGTGGCTGTTCCTGGCCGGCGCGATCGGTGCGCTGGTGCTGTTCCGCAAGCGCCTGCAGGATCCGGTCAAGCGGCAGGGTTTCGATGCCTGGATACTGAAGCGCGGCCTGCTCGGCGGGCTGATTGCGCGGCTTGAAACCGCGCGTCTGGCGCGCACCCTGGGAACTTTGGTGCGCAACGGCGTTCCATTGCTTACCTCGCTGTCGATCGCGCGCAACGTCATGGGCAACCTGGCGCTGTCCGAAGCGGTGGAGGTGGCTACCGGTGAGGTCAAGACCGGTGGCGGGCTGGCGCTGGCACTGGGACGCAGCAAGCTGTTTCCCCGCCTGGCCTTGCAGATGATCGCGGTGGGTGAAGAATCCGGCGAGCTGGACACGATGCTGACCAAGGTCGCCGATACCTTCGACATCGAGGTCAAGAACACCGTGGACCGCATGCTGGCCGCACTGGTGCCGGCGATCACGGTGTTCATGGCGGTGGTGGTGGCACTGATCATGATGGCGATCCTGGTGCCGATCTTCAGCCTCACCAGTGCGGTGGGCTAATGTTTCATGTAGAGGCAACGCCCGGGTCGATCGGGGCGCCTGCCGGTGAATGTGTGGCATGCCGCACCCCAGCAATCTGACAAGTGATGGAATGAACCGATGAACGCAGAACGCAACTCCCGCATCGCGGCCCGCACCCAGCGCGGCTTCAGCCTGATCGAAATCCTGATCGTGGTGGCGCTGATGGCGCTGATCGCCGGCATGGTGGCCAATCAGGTGTTCGGCGGGCAGGATCGCGCCAAGGTGCGCATGGCACAGGCCCAGGTCACGGCGCTGGCCGGCAAGGTGTCGCAGTTCGAAATGGATACCGGCGCGCTGCCGCAACGGCTGGAAGATCTGGTTTCGGCCTCGAACAACACCAAGGGCTGGCTCGGGCCGTATTCCAAGGAAAGCGAGCTGAAGGATCCGTGGAACACGCCGATCGAATACCGCACGCCGGGCAGCAGCTCGCCGTTCGAACTGGTCAGCTACGGTGCCGACCGCAAGCCCGGTGGTTCCGGCGTCAACGCCGACATCAGCAGCGACGACTGATGCGCGCGATCCGGCCCGCTTGCCGGGCCGGATCCGGTCCGTCCCGGACTCCTGCGATGCGATCCGCGCGCGGCTTCACCCTGGTGGAGATCCTGGCGGTCATCGCGCTGATCGCGCTGGCGATGACGCTGGTCGCGGTCACCGTGGGCGATGGCCTGACCAATGCCCGGGTCAAGGGCGCCAGCCGTGATCTGGTTGCCGCGCTGCGCTACACCCGCGGCCAGGCGATCGTGAAGCGGGAATCCATGGCGCTGGCGATCGATGTGGATGGCCGCCGCTACCGCGCGCCGGGGCGTAAATGGGTCGAGTTGCCCAAGAACATGGAAATGGCACTGGAAACCGCGCGTTCGGAAATGGAAGCCGAAGGCATCGGCCGCATCCGCTTCTTTCCTGATGGCGCCTCCACCGGCGGCAATGTCGAACTGCTGCTGGGCGAGGTGGCGTGGCGCATCGAGGTCAACTGGCTGACCGGCGAAGTCGTCGTGCTCGAACCCCGGGATCTGAACTGACATGGCCGCCCGCCGCCCCCGTTTGCCGTCACCGCGCCAGCACGGCTTCACCCTGATCGAAGTCGTGGTCGCGTTTTCGATCCTGGCCGTGGGGCTGGGCATCATGATGCAGATCGCCGTGGGCGCGATGCGCCAGGCACGCAACGCCACCGAGTTCACCGAAGCGGCGCTGTATGCGCAATCGCTGCTGGACAGCATCGGCGTCGGTGAGCGGCTGGAGGAGGGCGGCGATTCGGGCGAGTTCGGCGAGCGCTACCGCTGGGATCTGGACGTCACCCCCTACGAGGCCTTTTCCGAAGGCGACGCCGCGCTGGTGCCGGAAATGGTGCCGATCACGCTGTACCGGCTGGATCTGGTGGTGCGCTGGGATCGTGGTGTGCACACCCACGAAGCGCACTTCGCCACGCTGCGCGCGCTGACGCCGGACGAGGGGCTGCGATGAAACGTCGCGGATCTGCCGTCATGAGACCGGATTCATCCGAAATCATGAATTCACCCGAGCGCTTCGCGCTCCCTCTTCCCCGCGCGTGGGGGAGAGGACGGCTTTTCGCGGCAGCGACAAGCAAACGCACTCGCGCCTGCAACTGCACTCCCAAGGCAAGGACGGCGATTCCCCGCACCGCTCGCGGCTTCCCCCTGCTCGAAGTGCTGATCGCCATCACCCTGCTGGCATTGCTGATGGCGATGGCGTTCGGAACGCTGCGCGGTGCGGTCGGGGCCACGCGCAGCGGCGAGCGGCTGATTTCCTGGACCAACCAGACCCGCACCGTGCAGGAATTCCTGCGCCGCCAGCTCGGCCATGCGATGGCGATCCCGTTCGAGCGCCTGGAAGATATCGGCGAAAATCGCGTGTTCGAGGCCGACCGCAGCGAACTGCGCTTTGTTGCGCCGATGCCGGGACACCTGTCCAACGGCGGCCCGCATGTGCAGTGGATCACGATCGCAGGCGACCAGCTGCTGTTCGACCATTCCCAGTTGAACGGCTTTGATCCGCTCGATCCGAAAGCCAACAATCCGCGCGATCCGGTGCTGCTGATGGAAGGCTTTGCCAGCGCCCATTTCGAATACCGCGGCCTGAACGAAGAGGGCGAACTGGACGACTGGACGCCCGACTGGGAGAACGTGCAGCAGCTGCCGCTGCTGGTGCGCGTGGTGGTCGAATTCGAGGAAGAGACCCGCAACTGGCCGGATCTGGACATCCCGGTGCTGGCCGGCAGCGCGATGCCGTCGATGTTCTCGGTCGGGCGCCCGCCGATGCGGGGCAACCGCCCGCAACCCGGAGGCGGTGACCGATGAGCCTTCCCGCTACTGCACCACGTCAGCGCGGGGTGGCCTTCATCATCGTGATCTGGCTGCTGGCGCTGCTGACCATCCTGCTGGGCGCGTTCGCGCTGATTTCCCGCACCGAAGGCATGCAGGCGCGCCACATGTACGACGCCACGGTGGCGCGTTACGCGGCCGAGGCCGGCATCAACCAGGCGGCCTATTTCCTCTCGGTGCCGGACCAGGAGCTGCGCTGGATTCCGGACGGACGCGAGTACCAGGTGGTGTTCGACGAGTTCGATATCCGGGTCAAGGTGACCGACGAATCCGGCCTGATCGACCTCAACGCCGCCGACATCAAGATGTTGACGGAACTGTTTGCCGGAATTGGCGTCGAACAGGACCAGGCCGACGCATTGGCGGCGGCGATCCAGGACTGGCGCGATGCCGATGACCTTGTTTCACCCAATGGCGCCGAAGATGCCGAATATGCCGCCGAGGGCTATTCCTGGGGGCCGCGCAATGCGCCGTTCGATCTGGTCTCCGAGCTGCTGCAGGTGCTGGGCATGACACCGGATATCTACCGTCAGGTGGAGCGTTCGCTGACGGTCTATGCCGGCCAGTCGCGCCCGAACCTGGCGTTCGCCCCGTACGAGATCATTCTTTCGCTGCCGGGCATGACGCCGGAAATGGCGCAGCAGATCATTGAAGCCCGTCATGCATGGGATCCTGCCAGCGGCATGCCGCCGCCACTGCTGCCCGATGGATCGCCGCTGATGGCGCAGGGCGGAACCGGCACGTATAGTATCGAGTCCCGCGCCACGCTCCCGAACGGAGCCTGGACGCAGGTGGATGCCACGATAAGGCTGGGTGGCGGAGGAGTCTCCGGCATGGCCTATACCATCCTGCGCTGGCAGGATGGCGACTCCTTCTGAAGAACCGATGCCCACGTTTCCCGACCAAATCTCACAGCCGCTGAGCCGCTTGGCCGCGCGCTATGCGCAAAGCCCGATCCCCGGCTTCTTCGCCTGGTGGCTGGGCGAACTGCGCGCCTGCCTGCCGCTGCGCTGGCGGCAGCGTTTCCGCGTCGCCGAAAGCCTGGTGTTGTTGCGTCCTGAAGGCGATGAACTGGTCGTCCTGCACCAGCACGACGGCCTGCGCGAGGAATTGGGCCGCCTGTCGACCACGCCGCCGGAAGCGCTGCCTGCCGGTCTGAACGCCTTGCTCGGCGAGGACCGCCGTGAACTGCGCCGCGTGCTGCTGGTGCCTGCCGCCTCGGTGCTGCGCCGTACCCTGCATCTGCCGGCGGCGGCGCTGGAAAACCTTTCCAGCGTGCTGGGTTTCGAACTGGACCGGCAGACGCCCTTCCGCGCCGAGCAGGTCTACTACGACAGCCGGGTGCTGCCCCACGCGCCCGATGCGCGCCAGGTGCCGGTGCAGCTGGCCCTGGTCACGCGCGAACGGCTGGCGCAGGCGCTGGCCGATGTCGACGGACTGGCTTCCACCCTGAGCGCGGTCGACGTAGCGCAGGACGATGGCGCGCGCGCCGGATTCAACCTGCTGCCGGCCGAACAGCGCCAGCATCGCACCCACACCTTCGGCTGGCTGATGGCCGGCCTGGGCGTGGCGACCCTGTTCCTGCTGTGGCTGGGCATGAGCCAGATCATCCACAACCGTGAGGAAGCGGTGCAGCGCCTGAGCGCGGATGTCGATGCCCAGCGTGATGAGGCGCGGGCGGTCACGCGGTTGCGCGATGAGCTGGACGGCGCTGCCGCCGGCGCCAATTTCCTCGCGGTGGAAAAGGCCAGCCAGCCCTCGATGCTGCTACTGCTCGACGATCTCACCGCGCGCCTGCCCGATGACACCTATCTGGAACGCATGAGCGTGGCGCGTGGCGAAGTGACGCTGGCCGGGCAGAGCACCCAGGCCGCCAAGCTGGTCGAACTGCTGCAGGACAGCAGCACCCTGCGCGGTGCCGCGTTGAGTGGCCCGATCCAGCCCGACAGCCGCACCGGCAAGGACCGTTTCAATATCGTGGCGCAGTTCGGCGCCACCACGGAGGATGGCGATGCGCCTGATGCCGGACGCTAAGCAGGGCCGCGTGCTGGCGGTGGTGTTGCTGCTGATCACCCTGATCCTGGTCTATCTGATCGGGGTGCACTGGTGGTTCGTCGCACCGTTGTCGCAGTACCGCCAGGAAATGATCGACCTGCGCGAGGAGGAAGCCCGCTTCCGCGCCATCGCGCAGCAGCGTGACGCGATCCGCGAAGCGCTGGCGCAGGTGCGCGACTTCGAAACCAGCAATCCCGGCTTCCTGACCGAGGCCAATTTCGATTTGGCCGCTTCCAGCCTGATCCAGCGCCTGCAGGAACAGGTCGACGTGTTGCAGGCCGGTGACCGCTGCAGCGTGGTCAGCCGCACCCCGTTCCGTGGCAACGCGCCGGGGCAGGGCAGTCGCGGCGGCAGTGCTTCCGATACGCCGTTCGAACGGGTCACGATCAAGGTGCGGCTGCGTTGTGAAATGGAGCATTTCGGCCCGCTGCTGTACGGGCTGGAAAGCGGCAGCCCGCAGCTGTTTGTCAGCGAACTGACGATCACCGGCCGCCGCGCCGCCCCCGGCGGCCGCGCGCGCTCGCGTAACCAGCCTGCCAATGCCGGCTACCTGGATATCGCGTTCGACATGTACGGCTATCTGCGCCGGGCACCCGGAGGTGGCGCATGAACCTGCCGCAGCTGACCTCCAGCCAGCGCTTGCCAGCCCTGCTGATGGCCGTGGTCACGTTGTGGGCGCTGCTTTTCGCGATCGCCGGCATGGCCGGGCTGGGCGGGCGCTACCGGCTGCATCCGGATGATCCCGGTCGCGTGCCGGCCCTGCCGGCGCTGGATCTGTCGCAGGCACGCAGCCCGCTGCAGCCGCTGGAAACCTATGCCGATATCGGCGAACGGCCGCTGTTCAACGACGACCGCCGCCCGCTGCCGCCGCCAGAGGATGAAGGCGCAGCGGCTGAAGAAGCGCCACCGCCTCCGGCCGCACCGCTGGATATCGCGGTGACCAGCATCATCATGACCCCGGACGTGCGCATCGCCATCGTCACCGACAACAAGACCGGCGCCAGCCAGTCGCTGCGCGTCGGCCAGACGCTGGAAGGCGAGCAGTCGGGCTGGACACTTGCGGAACTGGAGCCGCGAAAGGCGGTCTTCTCCGGGCCGACCGGCCGCTCCAGCGTCGATCTCCGGGTGTTCAACGGCACTGGTGCCCAGGCGCCGTCGCCGGCTGCAACTGCAGCTGCTGCCTCTGGCGAAGAGCCCGGAGCCGCGCCCGCCGAATCGCAGGACGCAGCCGCCGACACCAGCACGGGCGAGCCGATGACGCCCGAATCCCGTGCCGAAATGATCCGCCGCCGCATTGAAGAGCGGCGCCGGCAGATGCGCGAAGAAGCCGAACGCGCAAACAACAGGTAGGAACACAGCCCAGTGAACCCGAACAATCTTGCCGCCACCCGGCCCCTTTCCCCGACCCGCCGCCTGCGCCGGGCTGCCGGGCTCGCTCTTGCCACCGCGCTGCTGGTGCTGCTGGCCGGTTGCGCCGCGCGCGAGCCGCGCCCGGTCTACCGCCCCTTCGACACCTATGCCCAATCCCGCCAGCAGGCCGCCTACGACCAGTCACCGGCTGTCGAACAGGCCCGCGCTGACGATTCCTCGGCGCCGCAGGAAGGGCCTGATACCCAGAGCCTGACCCAGATCGGCACCGGCAGCTTCATCAATGAAGACGTCGCGCGCCGCTCGCCGCCCGGCCCCGGTCCGGTGGGCGAGGTGTCGTTCAATTTCGAAGGTGAATCGCTGCACGCCGTGGTCAAGGCGATCCTTGGTGATTTCCTGCAGCAGAACTACGTCATTGCACCGGGCGTGCAGGGCAATGTGACCTTTTCCACCGCCAAGCCGCTGCGCGGCGACCAGGCCCTGTCGATCCTGGAAATGTTGCTGCGCTGGAACAACACCACGATGGTCTGGCAGGACGGCCGCTACACCATCCTGCCGGTGGCGCAGGCGCTGCCGGGCAACCTGACTCCGCGCAGCGGGCCGCTGCAGAACATGCGCGGCTACGAAGTGCGTGCGGTGCCGCTTCAGTACATCTCCACGATGGAAATGGAGAAGGTGCTCAAGCCCTACGCCAAGCCCGAAGCCATCGTCAGCGTGGATCCGGCCCGCAACATGCTGGTGCTGGCCGGCTCGCGTGCAGAGTTGGAGAACTACCTGCACACCGTCGCGGTGTTCGACGTGGACTGGCTGGAAGGCATGTCCGTGGGCGTGTTCAACCTGACCCAGACCGAAGCCGCCAAGACCGTCACCGAACTGGAAAAGATCTTCGGCGAAGGCAGCAACACGCCGATGGCCGGCATGTTCCGCTTCCTGCCGCTGGAAGGCATCAACGCGATCCTGGTCATCACCCCGCAGCCGCGTTACCTGTCGCGCATCGAGGAATGGATCGAACGCTTCGATCTGGGCGGCGGCCAGGCCGGCCAGCGTCTCTACACCTATGACGTGAAGAACGTGAAGGCGATCGATCTGGCCACCACGCTGTCGGATGTCTTCGGTTCGCCGGCACCCACGCAGCGCACCAGCTCCGGCGGCAGCGTCGCGCCGGGATTGGAATCGGTGCAGGTGCGCAGCGTCGGTTCCGACGGCAGCGTCACGCCGCCCAATCTGCGCAACCAGAACAACCAGAATCTGAGCCAGTCGCGCTCGCGCCGGCGTTCGGGCGAAGACGGCCAGTTCGTCCCCGCCGTGGGCGACGGCGGCCCGGTTGTGGATGCCACCGGTGGCATCGCGCTGGGCGCCGCCGACGATGTGCGCATCTCCGCCGTGGAAGAAAGCAACTCACTGCTGGTGCTGGCCACATCTACCCAGTGGGAGTCGATCCGCCGTGTGATCGACCGTCTGGACACGATTCCGCTGCAGGTGCATATCGAGGCCAAGATCCTCCAAGTCACGCTGACCGAACAGCTCAAATACGGCGTGCAGTGGTTCTTCGAGAACGGTATCGCGGGAGACACCGTAGGCGGCCTGCGAGAACTGGCGAGTACGACGCATGGCTTCCAAAGCTATGCTGGCACGGCTGGTAGGTCCGGTGTTGGCTGGACCTTCATCGGGCATAACCTAGTCTCGATGATAGACCTACTGGATTCGCTGTCGAGTGTGCATGTTTTGTCCATGCCGTCACTTGTGACGCTCAACAACAAGGCGGCAACGATCACCGTGGGTACGCAGATCCCGGTCAACAGCGTCATCAACAACTACAACCCCGGCATCGGCACCGGTGGCAACCAGACCTACGTTCAGTTCCGCGATACTGGCGTCACCCTCACTGTGACTCCTCGCGTCAACCCGGGCGGTCTGGTGTTCATGGAAATTGATCAGACCGATAGCAGCCCCGGCAACAAGGCTGATGCTGTTGGCGAAAACGTGCCGGTGAATCAGCGTAAAATTCAAGCTGAAGTGGCGGTGCAGTCAGGCCAAACCGTTTTGCTGGGCGGGCTGATCAAGCAGACTGATAGCAAAGCATCCAGTGGTGTTCCTGGGCTACATCGCATCCCTATCATCGGGGCTTTGTTCGGAGGCAAGGACTATGAGTCTGCGCGAGAGGAGCTTCTGGTCATGATCACTCCTAGGGTCATCAGCAACAGTGATGATGCTCGCCGCCTTACCGAAGAGTATGGCCGCCAGTTCCGCGCCCTGGAGCCGCTGCGTGCACAAGGAGTCGCGCCGGCCACCCACCAATCTCAAGTTGCACCGGAAGACTACTACCCGGTGCATGACGACCAAGGAGACTACCCGCAATGATCCGCCGCCTCATCCTGATTTCCGCCGCCACCGCGCTGCTCGTTGCGTGTGGCACTGGCGCGCCGTTCAGGTCCGATCACCCGTTGACCGATGAAGAGATCATCGCGCAGCGCGCCAAGGCCCGATGGGATGCCATCATCGCCAAGGACTATGCCGCGGCCTACGAATATCTGACCCCGGGAACACGCGCCACGACGCCACTCAACGCCTACATCCTGCGGATGTCCGGCGCGACCCTGCGCTGGACCGACGCCAAGGTCGGCAACGTGACGTGTGAGGAGCCGGATGTCTGCGTCGCAACAGTGACCATCTCCTATACCGTGAGGCAGACGCGCCCCGGTCTCGGCGACCTCGGTGCGGACACCCCATTAAAGGAGAACTGGCTCCGTAGCGGAGGACAGTGGTACCACCTTCCCGAGAAGACGGGGCGTTGAATTCCGTCAAAACGGAGACGCCCAGCAAGTAGAGACGCTACGTGTTCGGGGCGAACGGAGCGTTGCACAAGTCTCGACTCTGTGCCTATACTTCCGCCCGCTACATCCTCTGGAACTGGTCGAGTGGGAAATTTGACGCCAGTCTTGCGGATGTGGGCAGAAAAAAAGCCCTGTAGATAGACACCCTAGGAGTGTTGTAATGAAGAAGAACTCTCTGACCACCGCCATCATCGCCGGCGTTGCCGGCGTTGCTGGTCTGGCAGGCGTGGCGCATGCCGTCAACCTCAACCCGGACGGTATCGGCCAGGTCCTGCTGTACCCGTACTACACCACCAACGGTGGTAACTCCACGCTGATCAGCGTGGTGAACACCGCTGACGTGGGTAAGGCTGTCAAGGTCCGCTTCCTTGAGTCCCTGAACTCGAAGGAAGTCCTCGACTTCAACCTGTATCTGTCGCCGTACGACGTCTGGACCGCCAACGTTCATGAGAACGAAGCCGGTGTTCCGGGCATCCGCACCNNTATAAGAGACAGGTCCTGTATCGCCCCGGTTGAGGTGATGACGGAGTTCACCCAATTCCGTGGCTTCGAGTTCACCAACTGGCGTCCGGACCTGCTGGGCCGCACCGCCGCAGCTGCTGAGCAGAACGCCTCGCGTATGCGCCAGGGCCACTTGGAAATCATCGAAATGGGCGACTTGGTCGGTCTGGCTCACGACAATGCCCTGCACGGCATGCACAGCGGTGAGTGGAAGCCGAAGGACTGCGGCTGGTTCCACGCTCAGTGGTTCACCTATGCTCCGAACACCTGGTTGACCGAAACCGGCGGTCGTCATGACACCGGCACCAACGATGGTAAGGGTCTGCACAGCGTGTGCGCCCCTGGCGCTGGCTTTGTCAACGAGACTGGTACCCCGGAATGCGGCACGGTGGGTGGCGTCGGTGGCATCTTCGGTTCCGCTTACATCGTGAACGGTGCTGAAGGCACCTCCTACAGCTACAACGCTGAAGCCATCAACGGCTTCTACACCATCAGCGATGTGACCACGGGCGTTGCGACCGACAAGAACCTGCACCACCAGCCGGGTTCGGTCTTCCCGCGTCTTGACCAGGCCACCACGCACTACGACACCGGCGTGTACTACGCTACCGCCACCGTGTTCGACGCTGCTGGCACGGCTTATCCGGTCGCCTTCGAGCGCACCGATTCGCCGGAAGCCGTCTCGGCTGTCCTGATGTCGCGCTACATCGCCAACGAGTACGCGATCAATGGCTTCACCAGCGCGGCTTCCGACTGGGTTGTGACCTTCCCGACCAAGATGCTGCACACCTACCGTAGCCCGGTTGGCAGCACCACGGTTGCTGGTCTGGCTCCGTTCACCGAGGCTCAGGGCTCTGGCAGCCTGAACAACCCCGGCGACAACGAGTTCGACGGCTACTGGGCTGAGCGTTACTCGCTGATGTACTGGGACCGCGAAGAGGGTGAGCCGGGCACGCCGCCGACCGTTGGTAGCGTTTCGCCGCTGCCGCCTCCGGGCGAAGAGCAGGTTCTGGCCTTCGGTGCAGAAGCCAACGTGCTGACCTTCTTCGAAGAAGGCACCGACGCTGTTGGCGTGCTGGCTGCGCCTGCCGGCACCATGGGTGGCGGTTACACCGTCGAGCTGGAGACGGGCTTCCAGGTTGGTTGGGCTCGCGTCGGCTTCGAAACCCAGAGCATGAGCTCCTCGGCTCAGACCGTGGGTAGCGTGACGTACCCGGCTACGACGCTGAACGGCCTGCCGGTGATCGGCTTCTGGGCTGCCAAGCACACCAATCACGCAGCTGCTGAAGGCGTGAGCGCGTTCTACAACATCATCCATCGTCACCGTGCGGTTCGTGACATTTCGCTGACCACCACGGCACCGTAATGTCGGTTTTCAGCCTGTGGGACTTCGGTTCTGCAGACTGAGACGATGATGGTTTTTGAAACGCTGGAGCCGAAAGGCTCCAGCGTTTTTTTGTTGTGACATCATCGAGGTCGATTGGAGTTGGCCCGATTTTGCTGCGTAGACCTGCTTGGCCTCGTCTCAGCTCGCCGGCTGCAGCAGCGGAGTGTCAATGATGAGCCTGTCGGTGGTTCGGGGCGCGATCGATGCCGACAAGATTGCCGATTCAGGGATCGCCGCTGGCATGTCCCTTGCGGCGAATTGACAGAGAGAGGGCTGTCTCAACCGATGGTGCGGAGCAGCTGCTCCTCTGAGTTTCCATGACCGACGGAACTTGACGGACCCGCATTGAACTCGAACCACTCGTCCGCCAATACGCGGAATCGGTCGCAGTGTTCTTGCTCTGAGGTGCAGAGGTGTCGCAGGATCGCGTAAGCCTGCATTCCTGGTCGATGGGGGATGTGATGAATTGTCCGGCCTTCGTTCTATCGAGCCGGCTGTTCATTTTTTTGGCCCTAACATCTGGCACTATGCGACGATGCAGGGTTCGGCTCCAAGGCTTGTCCCCTGTCCCCGACGAGTCGCCAGAGCCGGCTATCAGAAACCCAAGGAGAACCTGACATGAAGTCACAACATTTGCTGATTGCAGCGGTCGCAACGGCGGGCGTACTGGCGGCTGGGATGCCAGCAATGGCGGCGTCGCAGACCAGCAAGCACGTGATCCTTTCCAATGTGCCCGCAGTCCCCAACCAGGCCCAGGTTGACGGCAAGGCGGCTATTCCGCTGACCGGTACGGTTCACGTGGACCCTGCGGGCAATATCGTTGTGACGTGCGACGAACAAGGTCAGGGCAAGTGCTCCAATGTCGGCACTGGCGGTGACATTACCGGCACTCCGCAACTCTCCTTGAATGGGCCTGGCAACAATGTGACGGCTGCAGGCGAAGCCCTCAACTGGAGTACGTCCAACGCGCAGGTCTGCTATGGCCTCAGTGCGACGCTGGCGGCGGGATCGACCGGCCCAGCTGTAACCGGCTGGAGCAAGGAGTGGCCTGCGACGGGGAGCTACTCACTCAACGCGCTCTTCGGCAGCGTGACGCCTGGTGAGACCGTGGCGTATGACTTCACGCTGCGCTGCTACTCCACCCAAAATGCAATTGATGATGTCGATGCGGTGGCTTTCGTCGACAGTACCCGGCGCGTGACTTTGGCGCCGCCAGCCGGCGGTAGCGTCGGTAGTGGATCCTGTGACACCTATCTGGCCTCCATGACGCAGGCCGAGCGGGATCACTTTGACGCCTATCGTGCCGAGAACCGAAAGAACTCGGCCAACCAGAGCTACAACTTCACCCGTATCGAGAAAACCTTCACTGCGCAGACCGGCAAGACCCTGGGCAAGGATACCGGCAAGATCGGGCCGTCCGCCTATCCGTACCTGCCGGGCGTACTGGGGGATACCCAGTATCTGGCGCTCTCCTTCGCCATGCCAGCGCAGAACGAGACCAATACCGGGTGGTTCGCGATGGATCAGCGTTCCGCCATCGGGGTCGGCAAGGAGCATAATGTGGTGATGACCATCAGCCCCTGCCCGGGAGACTTCCGTCCCCGGAACAACTCCAGCAATGACGTCTACCTGAAGGCGTTCTGCCGGTCCACGCACAGCCAGCAGTTCGTGCTCAAGGGCGGTTCCAACCCAAACATCACAGACGGTTGTCCGACTCCTGTCGGTCAAACGATGTATCTGAACGTCTCGCTGCGTGATCTCTCGCGGCCGGTAGGACAGGACATCCCGGCGGATGGATGCACGACAGGCTTGTATTGCGGTGTTTCCACCACGTTGTCGAATTGATTTGACGGGAAGATGAAACCTGTGTTGAAGATGAAGGTGTTGCTCCCCCTCGTTCTTGTGNNGCTGAGCAGGATGAGCCGGCCGAGTCTGCTGCTGAAAATGTCCTGACGCTGTCCGATGACATGGTGGTGGCAGAGCGTGGCGGTGCGGCCGTCACGGTCGGTCAGCTGCGGGCCAAGGTGCGGACGGCGTTGCCGGCAGGCAAGCGTCGCGGGTACTTCGCCGATGGCGAGCGCGTGGGCGGCCTGGTCGACAGCCTGTTAGCGACCCGCCAGATTGCAGCGGTTGCAAAGGCCAATGGCTTGGATCGCGACCCCGAGCTCCTGGCCGAGATCGAGGAGTACACCCTTGATCTTTTGGCCCGCCGCCAGCTCGCCCAACACCTGGACGGTCTGGAACAGCCGGATGCAGAGACCCTCGCCCGTGAGCGGTATCAGGTCAACAAGGAAGACTACCGGGTGCCCGCCACCAAGGATGTCCGCCATATCTTGATCGCGGTCGAGGATCGTACCGAAGGCGAAGCCCCGGAGCGAGCTGAACAGGCCCGCAGCCGTTTGTTGCCGGGTTCCGACTTCGACGAAGTGCGCACGGAGTATT
>LSQX01294324.1_pt4 | contig 14768 bp, 14 predicted proteins | sample 654561 | NCBI WGS metagenome assembly LSQX01 (sample SAMN04489861, study PRJNA283612) | anaerobic digester metagenome | isolation source: 4 biogas reactors fed with cattle manure at either 37C or 55C with and... | place: Denmark: Kongens Lyngby | collected 2014
GGAACCCCGCAAAAATGGGTTACTTTGAATTTACTAATCAGCTCCATTGCTTTTTCCGGATAAAAACGCGGCATGGTTACTACTGCCGCACCTTTAAATACCGGTCCTAAAACAGTGGTAATAAAGAAAATGTGACAGAAAGGAGCGCCGGTGAGAATACGATCCTGGTCGTTAATATGTAAAACGTAACAGCCGTTTAAATCAGCCTGTTCCCAAAAATTATAATGCGTTAACATTGCCCCTTTGGGGACACCGGTAGTACCGGAAGTATACATCATCGTCACAGGATCATTTGGCAGGCAATCCGTGATCTCTAAAGTATCATCTTCAAGATCCAGCAACCGGGATAAAACCTGGGCGCCGTCTACAGCTTCTTCGCCTGTAACGATCAAGTGTTTTAATGTAGTAAATTGCTCCCTGATGCTGAGCACGTTGTCCCTGGCCTCTTTCGCCGCGGCAATAAGGATTTCCGCCCCTGAATTGTTCATAATATACGTTATTTCCGCGCTCTTATACATAATATTAAAAGGAACAGCCACAGCACCAATGCGGGCAATCGCAAAATAGGAAATCAGGTATTCCGGGGAATTGGGCAGGTACATAGCCACGCGATCGCCTTTTTTTACCCCCAATTTGCGCAAGGCGTTGCCAAACCGGTTGATACGCTTATTAAATTCTTCCCAGGATAGTGTTAAATCCTCCGATACAACTGCATCCCAACCGGGAATGCGCCGGGCATGTTCTTCAACCATACTCGATATATTCATAGTTGAAACCTCCAATATAATATATTGAAATAATTTTAGCAATAATCATATAATGCAAATCCTGTGCCATTAATGCAAATCCTGTACCATTTTTTTATCTTATGAAGAATAAGACTTTTGTAATAAGTAAAACCTCGAAATAAGGATGTTTTATTTTTAATTACTGCTATGCAGACAGCATGCATTAGGAAATGCAAAACAGATAATATGTCCTGATAATATACATCATTATCCGTAAAACAGATAATGCCCAATTTTAAATTATTCTTTTTTCAAGCAGGAAATGGGGTAAAGAGGTAGAATGTTTAGGATAGAATATTGGTAACATGTTTTTTATATATATGACACCAGGGTAATATAACATCAGAAGGGAGCAATAACAGATGGGTAATGAAAAAACATTATGGGAGCAGGCAGTTGATTTTCACGGACATGAATGCGCCGGACTGGCAACAGGGTTCCGTGTTGCCGAGGCAGCTATAAATGCCCTGCGCAGTAACCGCGACATAGATGAAGAGCTGATAGCCATCGTCGAAAACAACAGCTGCGCTGTTGATGCCATCCAGGTTATTACGGGATGTACCTATGGAAAGGGGAACCTCATTATTCGTGATTACGGCAAGCAGGCCTATACTTTCATCCTGAGAAAAAACGGCAAAGCAGTGCGGATAACGCCCAAAAAAGATGATAAGGAAAAACAAGATGATCTGACGGAACTGCGGAAAAAAGTGTTCAGCGGCAAGGCCGGAGAAGAAGAAAAAGCACTTTTCCAGGCCAAAACCAAAAATATAGTTAAGGAAATGCTTTCCAGGCCACTGGATGAAATATGCCGCGTCGAAGAAATAACCTGTGAGATACCTGCAAAAGCGAGGATTTTTTCCTCCGTTACCTGTTCTTACTGCGGCGAAACGGTCATGGAGCCGCGGGCACGGGTTATCGGGGGCCGGCTGGCCTGCATCCCCTGTTCGGAGAAACTTTCCGGCTTATCTTAGGATGAAGCGCTCAATATCTACGGAAAGATACATTAAAAATATATAACCCTGCTTCTCTTTTCTTTTGCACTTCAAAACCAATTTTTTCAAATAAGTGTAAAATCGCCCTGTTCTCCGGCAAGGATTCACCTGTAAAACCAATTAAACCGTTCTTGTTGGCTAAAACAGCAAGGTAGGACAAGAGCTCCGTGCCGATACCGATATTTTGATATTTATCCCTGACCACTATAGCTACTTCCGCAGTTGCCTTGTTGCCAGTCAGGGCATATTGACCTATCCCTACCAGGAACTCTTTTTTCTGATCAAGAAAGGCAAGGATAACCATCTCCTCAGCATAGTTTACCCTCAAAAAAAATTCCTGCAGTTTCTCGTGCGGCAAATCCTTGCGTGTGGAGAAGAACCTTTTATGAACGCTTGTGCCGGAAAGAGAGTAGAAAAATTCCTTAATTAAGGGTTCATCGGTAATTTTTACCGGACGCAAAAAAATGCGCAATCCTGTATTGGTCGTTCTATGCGTTTCCAGATCCTCCGGATATTCTCCTTTTTTTCCGGGAGTAAAAGCCTGATCTTTATAAATCAGCGCTAATTTTTTGGCCTCTTCTATAAGCCAGGAGCGAAATTTTGGATGAGCCACGCTAATTAAAGACATAGCCCTTTCCCTTATATTTTTTCCAAACAGGTAAGCTATACCATATTCCGTAACCAAATAATGAATATCGCCCCTTGTTAAAGTTGCGCTCGCCCCTTCTTTTAGAAAGGGCACTATTCTGGAAACCTCACCACCCCTTGCTGTTGACTGCATGGCCAGTATGGTCTTTCCTCCAGGAGCCATAAGCGAACCACGCATGAAATCAGCATGTCCTCCGACACCGCTGAAAAAAGTTCCGCCCAGGGATTCGGCGTTGGCCTGCCCCGTAAGATCCACCTGCAGGGCGCTGTTAACAGCAGTTATATTTTTTATGCGGGCAATGTTTAGGGGATTGTTGGTATAGTCAATAGGAAGAAATTCTATTGCAGAATTGTCGTGCAAATAGTCATACGTCTCCTTTGTGCCCATGCAAAAGGAGGCTACGGTTTTTCCCCGGTTAAGGTTTTTCTTAGCATTATTGACAACTCCCATTTTCATTAACTTGACGATGCCGTCACTGAGGAGTTCCGTGTGCACACCGAGGTCTTTTTTGGAATGAAGGTTAGCGATAATCGCATCGGGTATACTGCCGTAACCGACCTGAATCGTATCCCCGTCTTGAATGATTCGCGCTACATATTTCCCAATACGCTGGGCAATGAAATCGGGAACACTCCCCTTGTATTCCAGTAAAGGCTCATCGAAGGGGATGATATAATCAACTGTTTCGGCATTAATAAAGGTTTCGCCGTGTACACGCGGCATATTATTATTTAGCTGTGCAATAACCAGCGCGGCGTTTTCCAGTGCGGACCGGACTATATCAACACTGATTCCCAGGCTCAGACAATTAAATTTGTCTGGATATGAAGTCTGGATAATCGCAACATCCACAGGAACAAGTTTTTGGCGAAACAATTCGGGAACTTCGGACAAAAACACGGGGGTATATTTAGCGAGCCCCCTTTGGACAGCGTCCCTAGTTCCGTCCCCGATAAAGAACAGATTATGCCGCAGGAGATTATTATATTTATCCTCTTTATAAGGCCTGATCCCAAAAGTCCAAATCTGCAACCCTTTAGGCTGAAATCTTCCCGCATTTTCATCCACATATTCTTCCAAAGAGCGAACCAGATATTGCGGCCTCCCGCAAGCGGAACCAATAAAAACATGGTTGCCCGGATAGATATGCTGAAATGCTTCCTCCAGAGAAACAAACTTTTGTGGATACAACTCTCTTAGTTTATCCAGATTATTTCTGTCTATTTTACTTCTCTCTGCTTCAATCGTTTCAACCATTGTTTGCTTTCCTTTCCAGAACTCTACATTTGTCGAAGAATGTCTGATTATATTTTACACTAAAAATAGATCGTTGCAACATTTGTAAAATAAATGTTTATGCGTTAACATTTTGAATTATAAAAAGAGGGGGGGGGACCGAGGGATAAAGTAAATAAAAAAATAGCCGCAAGGCTATCCGAAAAGTACGGGGGACACTCCGCTAGAGCATGGAATGTCCCCCTGAACAAACTAAATAAATGCAAAACCATCTGCGTTAAAATGGTCCTGGTATTTAACCGGCTTTGTTATCATACTTTTCTTTAATAGAAGAAATTATATCGGCATCCATTAACGTCGTAGTATCGCCAATCACTTTCCCCTCAGCGATATCACGGAGCAGTCGCCGCATAATCTTCCCGCTGCGGGTTTTGGGTAATTCAGCTGTAAAGTAGATATCTTCCGGCCGTGCAAGTGCACCGATTCTACTGACAACCAGCTGTTTTAGCTCCACAATTAACTCGTCAGAGCCATTGAAGCCTTCCCTGAGCGTTACAAATGCGGATACTGCCTGCCCTTTCAACTCATGTTTTTTGCCGATAACAGCAGCCTCCGCTACCGCCTGGTGCTCCACCAGCGCGCTTTCAATTTCCGCAGTTCCAAGACGGTGTCCGGAAACGTTGATTACATCATCCACCCTGCCGATAAGCCAGATTGCCCCATCTTCGTCTCTTTTGGCACTGTCGCCGGCAAGGTATACTCCTTTAAATTGATTCCAGTAAGTATTTAAAAAGCGTTCGGAATCATTATATAGATCACGCAACATTGACGGCCACGGCGATTTCACTACAAGGTATCCCTGCTCCCCGGGCTTGACAGAGTTGCCTTGTTCGTCGAAAATATCCACTTCCACACCCGGGAAAGGGCTTGTAGCCGCGCCGGGTTTAAAAGAAGCATCCCCCGGGAGAGGTGTGATCATATGCATACCTGTTTCTGTTTGCCACCATGTATCCATAATGGGGCATTTTTCCCCGCCGATGTATTTGTAGAACCACATCCACGCTTCGGGGTTGATCGGTTCACCTACGGAACCGAGAACACGCAGGCTGCTCATGTTATGTGCGGCTGGATACTGCTCGCCCCAGCGCATAAACAAACGGATTGCCGTAGGAGCGGTATAAAAAAGTGATACGCCAAACTTCTCGACAATTGCCCACAAACGATCTTGAGCAGGATAGTCAGGAGATCCTTCGTATAATACAGATGTCGCACCACAAGATAGCGGGCCATACACAATATAGCTGTGACCTGTTATCCAGCCGATATCGGCCGTGCACCAGTATACATCATCCTCCTGGCAATCAAAAACATATTTAGTGGTTGCATGTACGCCGACCATATACCCTGCGGTCGAATGGAGAATACCTTTGGGCTTCCCGGTAGTTCCGCTGCTGTACAGGATGAAAAGGGGATCTTCCGCATCCATGACTTCCGGTTCACAGTATAATTCCGCTTCGTTCATCAGGTCGGGATACCACAAATCCCTGCCGGGCTCCATCTGGGCATCCCCCCCGGTGTGCCGGACAACCACAACTTTTTCAATACTCGGACATTTATTATCCTGAATGGCCGTATCGGCGTTACTCTTCAGGGGGATTGGTTTCCCGCGCCGATAACCGCCGTCAGCGGTAACCAATATTTTCGCCCCGGAATCATTTATACGATCTTTAAGGGCATCAGAGCTAAAACCGCCGAAAACCACGCTATGAAGAGCGCCAATCCGGGCGCAGGCCAGCATGGCTATTATCGCTTCAGGAATCATCGGCAAATAAATAGTTACTACTTCCCCACGTTTTACTCCCAGGTTCTTCAATACGTTCGCGAATTTATTCACCTCGCGATAAAGATCCCAGTAAGTCAACACCCGCGTATCACCCAGTTCACCTTCAAAGATAATAGCGGCTTTGTTCTTTTTCCATCCGGTTATATGGCGATCAACACAATTGTAACAGGCATTTAACTGTCCATCATAATACCAGCGGTAGAAGGGGGCATTTTCTTCATCGAGAATCTTGGTCCACTCTTTAAACCAGGTAAGATCTTTGCTCATTTCCCCCCAAAAAGCAAGGCGGTCCGATTGGGCCAATGCACGTAACTTTTCGGCAGTTTCTTTTGTCTCTTTAGATAAAGAAGGATGCAATACTACCCCATCGGACGCCACATTGCCCTGGCGGTTTACTTCCATTTTTTTCACCTCTCCCATCTCATTTAAAAACCGCAAAAAAACAACACAACACTATGTATTTAATACGATAAATAATTCCTGTTACCAACCCCTTCCCGTGCTAATAACCTTTCTTTATAGTTATCTGATTTTGCCCACACCCCGGAATTTACACGCAGTTGATGTAATTATTATAGTTCATTTAGTAATGATTATCTATAGGCTTATAATAATTGTTATTTTTCGCTTCTTATGACTTTTCAAATATTTCATAAACTTGTCTCTATTCTATACTCTTTCCTTTTGGGGACGCTCCGCTCTTAAGCCGTCCTGGAAAAACCATTTCTTAAACCGCGCCGGCCAGAAAAAAGGGCTATTTAACTTCCGCCAGGCATGTTTTAATTCGCTCAGAGTCTCCCCTTGCGGCGTTTTTTCCCCATAAATTTCAAGATTAAATTTTTCTACAATTAGTCCAATCTCCTGCTTAGCCTTTGGGAAATGGTGCCCCAGGCGCATCCCATATTCAAAGGGAGTTTCGGAGAGAACCGTAGGGAAACCGCTTGTTCTTCCCCAGAGCAAAAGGCGCCGGTAAAATACCGCAACCTGCCCCTGGTACAGCGATGAGCGCGAAAGAATGCCCCGCAGATAGGCAATAAAAGCCTGTATACGGTACCACCAAACCCTCAGGAACATGAGCAACTCCTCCCGGATACTGCGATGCTCTCCTGCCTCCGGGGTTTTTCTGAAAAGCCAGCGCAGCAGGCTGCGTATTCCCCAGGCCGCAACAAACAGTGCCAGTAAAAGCAGCAGGCCCGCCCCCCCCCAGAGCAGAACCTTCTGCAGGATCTCCGTCCACCAGCTCCCTTCAACAGGCTCGATAACTGCCAGATCGCCATCCCCTGATAAACCGGAATCCCCCGCATCCGTCCTGAGTGACCTGCGGCCAAAGAGAAAACGCAGTAGCGCAATTAAAACAGAGCCCACGGGGGCGGCAATTACTTTAACAGCTTCATAACCCGCATCTGCAGCCATTGATAAATACGGAAGAAATAAAAGCAGGGTGCTTCCTGTGAATACGATCACTAGAACTGCAAAAACCATTAGCAGCCCAACCCCGCGATAACCCGCCAGATACTCCCTCCGGCCGCTCCCACTGTTTCGTGCCAGGACAATGGAAAGCATGCTAAAAAGGAAAAAGGGAAGGAGCAAAGAATCACCTACAGGATTTGTAACCCCGATCCCCCCGCAAACAAGCATGATAAAAAAGAAAACAGCAATACCAAGATCAAAACGGGATGTTATGGACAGGTAAGCGGAAGGACGCAGCCCGGAAAAAAACCCGCCGGCCCAGAAAACTGCCGATAAAAAGATTATTAATCCAAAAGTCAGCCCTTCCAGCGGTTCCCTCGGCTGACAGAATAGCCCGACAACCCAGCTCTTGCTGAAAATGGGTTCTGTACAGCCGTAATAAACATAAAGGTTCCCAAGTCCTGCCGCTGAAAATCCCAGAAGATGCAAACCGAGTGCCTGGATTATTCGCCACCCGCGCCCCCGGTAAAAAGAAGTTATTGCCGCAGCAGCAAAAAAAGCAGCGGCCGCACCCAACAGGGGGAAAGCCGGGGAATCCAACAGCCGGAGACAGAATACGGCAAAAGCATAAATCCAGCTCAGCTCCATCAAGCCGGCAGAAAAAAACAACAGCGTGCTTTTCTCCTTAATCATGCGCAGTACCTTCTTCCCCACAAAGTTGCTGCAGGTGAAATACCCGGCTTCCGCCTAAATCCGTAATACCGGGTCTTTTACCGGTAGCAACAAAGGCCAGGGGCACCTTACGCTCCCGGAAAATGGCCCGCGTCCTCGCGGCCGTATCATCTATTTCTGGACAAAAGTAAAGAGCGCCAGTTCCCCAGGAGAGGTTCACGCCATACTGCAGCACATCCTGTAAAGCTCCGGCGGGCTTTAACTGCAGCCTGCCCAGCACCTCCAGTACTGCCGAAAGCTGCCGGGAACTCCTGGACAACGGCACAACTGCAGGACCTCCTCCGGCAAGGGTTCCATTGCATACTATACCCATAGCGCCTCCCTGCTGATCCAGCCATACCGCTACTGAAGCCACGGCCTCCAGAGCGCGCTCGAAATTCTCCTCAAAACCCAACCGGGCAAAATGTGCAACATCTACAGCAAGCAATATTTTTCTCCCGGCGGTAGGTTCAAAGATTTTTTCCTGCAACCGGTTGTGACGGGCGCTGCTTTTCCAGTGAATATGCCTGGCGGGCCGGCCATAACGGTAATCCCTGGTACCGACCAGATATACGGGGTCCTCTACAGGGCCTTTGGCGCTTTTTGTTCCCAGAAAATCCCGCAAAGGGGATGGAAAATCTTTTATAGCAATAAGCCGCGGGAAAACGACAACCTGCAGCGGGTTGAATAATTTTTTTCGCTGATAAAAACCAAAAAGGTCTCCCGCTCCGATATATGGCGGGCCCAGCTCGTGGCACCCGCGCTTTAAGGCTGTCAGCTCCCATTCCCAGGTGACTTTCTGTTTCCAGAGCAATCCGCTTTCACCGCGCAGCTCTCCGCCGAATGGCTTTTCGTCGGCGAGAGCGGATGGACACAGGCCTTTTACCGGGACGCCAAACCGCAGCCACACCGGCAGAAATTTGCTGTTTTCCACCTCTGCCCCCATTGTAATCTTCTCAGAGGGAAAAACTTTTTGCTGATCGGCCTTTAACCGGCACTCAATACCGGAAAGACTCAGGCGGCACCATATTTTTGCGCCATACATCATCGCCATGACAAGAAAAAGCAGGTAAATTAGGCCCTCCTGCCTGTATAACAGGGCAATAAACAGGACCAGCCCGACTAAAAACTGGATAAAACTATCGGCAAAAATGCTGGGGAGTCTTTGCTCCTCCCGCTGTAAATAATCCGTCATATAATACTTCACCTGCTCTCATCTACAAATGCCCTCATCTACAAAGTGGGAACCGGAATATTGCCCACAATCTCTTCCAGTATTGTTGCAACAGTTACCCCCCTGATACGCTCTTCAGTATGCAGAATCAGGCGGTGAGCCATAACAGGCTTGAGCAGATATTTTACATCATCAGGAAGAACATAGTTCCTCTCCCGCAGGAGTGCAAGCGCCTGTGCAGCACGCATGAGATGTATGGAGCACCGCGGAGAAGCGCCGTAACTTATAAATTTACTGTGCCGTGTAGCTTCAACCAGATCCACAATATATTCCTTTGCCTCGGGTGAAACTAAAATTTTACGCCGCGCCATTTGCAGCTGCAGAATTTCCACAGGGCTCACAACCGTTTCCAGACTGAGGATAGGGTCCTCCTCCTGAAATCGTTCCAGAATCAGGATCTCCTCGTCCTTTGAGGGGTAACCCAGATCTACACAGAGCAGAAACCTGTCGAGCTGTGCCTCCGGAAGGGGAAAAGTCCCCTCCAGTTCAATAGGATTTTGAGTAGCAAGAACAAAAAAGGGGCGGGGCAAGGGCATGGTAACCCCATCAATGGTAAGCTGCCTTTCCTCCATGCTCTCCAGCAAACTGGCCTGGGTTCGGGGGATCGTGCGGTTGATCTCATCCGCCAAAACAACATTGGCCATGAGCGGCCCGGGCTGGAGTTTGAAGCTGCCGGTCTGCTGATCGTAGACATTAAAGCCGGTAATATCCGCCGGTAAAAGATCCGGCGTAAATTGAACGCGCTTAAAGGTTCCTCCGATGCTTTTTGCCAAGGATTTGGCCATCTGCGTTTTACCCACTCCGGGGACATCTTCCAAAAGGACATGCCCTTCGGCAAGAAGGGCTGCCAGCAGCAACTCCAGTGATTGGGATTTCCCTACCATAACCCTGGAAACATTTTGCATAATTCTACGGCATATAGTTAAATCCAAACAAATTACCTCCAAACATAAAATAAATACAAGCTTCACTGCATTCCCTTGAAAACGAAAACGAGTTAAAACTGCAATCATCATCTTTTATTTTCTACAATATCTGAACGATTCCTGCACTGAACGGTTCCTGCACTTAGTAAAAAGTTACTCAGTCAAGGCCTGAGGGTAAGGCCTGAAGGATTAATTATCCAATTTTGGAAAAGAAATAAGTTTTATACTTGAAAATATACATTTCAGTGGTATACTAAACACAGTTCTTCTTGTTTGCAATGATGGCTATACGGGGATAGAAGCAAAGGAGTTGACCATAAATTGCTTGAAGGCAAAGTTGGGGTAGTCTTCGGTCTTGCCAACCAGCACAGTCTTGCCTGGCATATTACCAAAGCTCTGGCAGAAGCAGGAGCAAATCTGGCCATTACATACCAGAATGAACGTTTTGAATCTAAGATAAAAAAGCTTATTGCCGGCCACCTGCAGGAACCCCCTCCTTTATTATTGCCCTGTAATGTACTGGATGACAGGGAGATTGAAAACGTCTACCGTGAAATTGGGCAACGGTTTAATAAACTGGATTTTATTGTTCACAGCATCGCTTTCGCCCTTCGTGAAGACCTGGAAAAAGATTTTTATACCACATCGCGCAGCGGTTTTCAAACAGCAATGGAAGTAAGCGTCTATTCACTGATCGCTGTTGCCCGTCCTGCCATCCCGCTGATGAAAGAAGGTGGAAGCATCGTAACGCTCACCTATCTCGGAAGCCAGCGCGTAGTCCCCAATTATAATATTATGGGGGTCGCCAAGGCAGCCCTGGAATCTTCCGTCCGCTACCTTGCATACGATCTTGGCAAAAAAGGCATTCGCGTGAACGCCCTTTCCCCCGGACCGGTAAATACACTCTCAGCCCGCGGCATTAAAGGCTTTACCGGCTTCCTGGCAGATGTCCGCGAGCATACACCTCTTCAAAAAAATACCGAAGGCAGTGAAGTAGGCGATGCCGCTTTATTCCTCTGCAGTGATCTATCCCGCGGTATTACCGGGGAAACTATTTTTGTCGATTCAGGCTACCATATTAAAGGTTACTAATAAAATAATGCCCAAAATATAGTTTTTTTGAATATACCACAGTTTTTATTGAAGGAAATTCCTACCTTTTGTCGAAATAAATAATTACCTAACTTGCTTTTAGGGGGCGCATCGGTTTGAATAACGCAGATACGAAAACCAACACAGCAAAGACAATAATAGATAATGTCCTTAGTAAAATGGATAGTGAAATTAACCCAAGCTATAATACTATAAAAGAACTCATTGATCTGCTCCTTGAAGAAAGTGTAATTAATAAAGTTATTTTTGAGATTCAGGATTCGCACGTTACCTGTACCGTTAGCTGCAATCCGGCTAAATTGGAACTTCGAAAATATTTTGATCAAGATGATATCTACCAACAGACTGTTGCCGGCGGCAGAACAGAGCAGGAAGCGTTTCACAAAGCCCTTTCTAAAATGGCGATTCTTACGAAATTAAGTTGAAAGGAGTATTATTATGGCAATTGGTAAATTAGATCTGGTAAAAATCATTGCCCAGAAACTCGGCGTGACACAAAAAGAATCCTCTGATTTTCTCAACGCTTTTATTGAAACAATTGAGGAAAACCTGGCCAAAGGGGACAAAGTGCAACTTGTAGGTTTCGGCACCTTCCTGACCAGGAAAAGAGAAAGCCGGGAGGGAAGAAAACCCGCAACCGGAGAAAAAATATTAATTCCAGCAAGTATAGCGCCGGCATTTAAGCCGGGGAAAAGATTAAAAGAAAAGTTGAACAGTAAATAAAAAAACAGCATGCAGCCGCCCTTCCTGAACAAAAAAGGGCGGCTGATCTTAATTTAATTAACCAAAAAGCAAAAAAAGATGAGATCGAAAAGAAATATATATACATAGTATTTTTGCGACTTGCAGGGAAAGCTTAGCCTGCGTCGAATACAAAAGAAGTTGTTTATATTGTGTAATAATTTTATTGAGCTGCGGAAAATTAATATTAACAGCGATGGCCAACAAGCAGCTTTGAGAATTGGCTGCCGTTATCTGACAATTTTTTAAAAAAGCCTTAAAATATGTTGAAAGGAGAATTATTCTGGTATGACAACAGGCAAGGTGGAACTGGCAAAGACAATCTCTCAAAAAACCGGTATAACTCAAAAACAGGCATCTGAATTCATTAACACTTTCGTTGAAACAGTTGAAGAAAAACTGGCTGAAGGGGAAAAAGTACAGCTGGTGGGGTTTGGAACTTTTATGACCAGAAAACGGGAAAAAAGGGAAGGCAGGAAGCCAGGGACAGGTGAAATAATCGAAATACCGGCAAGCATCGCTCCTGTATTTAAAGCAGGCAAAAGTTTAAAAGAAAAATTAAACAGTTAATTTCAGTTACTATTTTTTAAAAAGCTTATGCGAGCTCCACACTTTTCCTGTAGTGGAGCTTTTTTCGTGGAGTTTTTTGCCGATGTTGTGAAACAATTCCCATATATCATTTTTATCATAACTCGGTATATTTTACACCTCTTTGGAAAACAATAGTATTGAGCAACTGAATATCCACTTTTTAAACCAAATATTCTACCAAGGAGGGATTAAATGCCTACGACAATCATAAACAACCTTCGCGACTTGCGTGAAGACCTTCTGCGCCAGCTGGTTCTTTCATCCGGCTCGGAAAAAGCGGAGCTGCTTGCCAGAATCATAGAAATGGACGATCTGATCGACAACGAAGAAAAAGCGGAAATACTGTAGATAAAATAAAACAAAAAAAGCCGGCAGTTCCGGCACTCTTGCATCACTGAACCTGCACGGCTACTCTTCACATCACATGTTGTTCCTCACACAAGGATAATGAAGAGCAATGCTAAAAAATGCCCCGGGTAAAGTTTCTTTTAGAAAAATCCCGGGGCACAGTTTTCCCAGGTAAAAAATAATTTATAAAGGTGACATGGTGACATTATCAAAAATATAACATAATAAGAACTGTTCAAGTAGTGTCATCTGCAAGCAACTTTCCTTTGCTCTGAAAAAGCCTTACCCGCTAAATTGCTTTACAAGCAGGTTTGATCTTTCTGCAGTTATTAAGTATAATTAAGCATCAGAGTTTTTAAAAAAGGGAGTATTAAAGATATGCCGAGGCCCCCCAAATCAAGAAAAGTCTCTTTTTTGCCTAATCTGACCTATTTTAAACCTGCAGGCGTACCGCTGAAGGAGCTGGAGGAGGAATCCCTCAGGTATGAAGAATTAGAAGCGATCCGCTTAAAAGACCTGCAGGGTCTTGAGCAGGAAGCCTGCGCCAAACGTATGGGGGTATCACGACCAACCTTCCACCGTATTATTACCTCGGCACGCAATAAACTGGCCAGGGCACTGGTCGAAGGAAAAGCTATCCGTATAGAAGGCGGGAACTACAAGTTAATCATTGATCACCTGCGCTGCAGTCAATGCGGATACACGGTCAGCCCGGATACAGAAAAGAGCATTCATGAGCAGGATACTATTTCCGGAAACATTGCCGGGGACATTAAGTTTAAATGCAACAAATGCAGTTCCAGGCTCCTGGCGGATAAGCGCCACCGGCATAACGGGCGCCATGGGAAAAACTTCCGTTAGTTTCCCTGCTCTAAGCACACTAAATACACAAAAAAAGGAAACTTTTTCCGCATTCAAGAATTTAGCATAGCACATAGAAAAAGGAGGCAATCATGTATTGAATAGTTACAACATAGCTGTTATACCGGGAGACGGCACCGGACCTGAAATGGTAAGAGAAGGGCTTAAAGTGCTCCAGGAGGTGGCCCAAAAATATAACTTTAAGCTAAACCTGAAAACCTTCGATTATGGAGGCGAGCGTTACCTGCGCACGGGTGAAGTATTGCCGGAAGGAGCAATAGAAGAATTAAAAAACTATGAAGCTATTTTCCTTGGAGCTATCGGGCATCCAGACGTCAAACCGGGGATCCTGGAAAAAGGCATTCTTTTAAAACTTCGCTTTGAACTGGACCAGTACATAAACCTGCGGCCGGTTAAACTCTATCCCGGAATTGAGACCCCCTTAAAAGGCAAAGGGCCGGAAGATATTGATTTTGTCGTAATACGCGAAAACACGGAGGGCCTCTATACGGGGAGCGGGGGTTTTCTAAAAAAAGGAACTCCCGACGAGGTTGCAATCCAGGAGTCGATCAATACCCGTAAGGGCGTAGAGAGATGCCTGCGCTACGCTTTCCAGTACTGCAGAGAGCGCAACAATAAAAAAACTCTCACTCTTTGCGGAAAAACAAACGTACTTACCTATGCCTTTGACCTCTGGGAGAGAGCTTTTCATGAAGTGGGGAAGGATTACCCTGATGTTAAAAGGGAGTACGCACATGTTGATGCCATCTGCATGTGGATGGTAAAAAATCCTGAGCAGTTTGACGTTATTGTAACGGATAATATGTTCGGAGATATTATTACGGACCTGGGAGCTATGCTTCAAGGGGGAATGGGGATCGCTGCCGGAGGGAATATTAATCCTGAGGGCACATCTATGTTTGAACCCATCGGCGGTTCGGCCCCCAAATATACCGGCAAAAATGTTATCAACCCCCTGGCCTCTATCTGTGCCGGGGGAATGATGCTGAAGCACCTTGGAGAAGAGGAAGCCGCCACCGCAGTCGAAAGGGCGGTAATCAACGTCTGCTCCAAACATATCAAAAGCCTCTCCGCGGGGAAAATGGGCTACACCACCAGCGAGCTGGGCGATCTCGTATTAAACTACCTCTAGGAGCGTCAGGCTTGTTCAGGCTTGCATTATTGCACCTTTTAGTTTTAATAGCGCTTAATATGCAATGCCTGAAGAAACACTTGCAAAAGAAAAGCCGGCAAAACTGCAGCCCGCCTGATACGGGCAGGCTCCTTTGCCAACCGGTAAAGCCATTCCAGTCCCGCACGCTGCA
>LSQX01244187.1_pt1 | contig 14766 bp, 13 predicted proteins | sample 654561 | NCBI WGS metagenome assembly LSQX01 (sample SAMN04489861, study PRJNA283612) | anaerobic digester metagenome | isolation source: 4 biogas reactors fed with cattle manure at either 37C or 55C with and... | place: Denmark: Kongens Lyngby | collected 2014
ATTGTGTAATAACTTTGCAAGAAACCTACAATAGTTTTATTTAACCGAGGACGGTTTTCTGTGCCCCCTCTCCTTTAATCAAAAAGTGCAGGGAACCGTCTGAAATTATAATGAATTTTTAATATCAAATCAAAATACAATTAAGTATGAATATGAATAACAACTTATTTTCCAATAATAAATCTAAAGATTAAAACTCCGCAAGTATTTTTTAATATCTACACCGTTTACTAAGGTGTTTACATATATAAAAGGACATATAATATAGGAAGGAGTTTTACAAGTAATGAAAACGAAAGCTATGAAAGAGAAATGTGTTAGCGTAATACTGGCATTTTTATTGGTATTCCCGGTATGCGCAACAATAATCCCGCAGTCGGTAAGTGCGGAAGGGGCTATCTATTATGTGGATGGAGCATATAACAATGAGAATGGTCCAAGTGACGGTTCTTTAAGCAAACCATTTAAAACTATTCAAGCTGGGCTCGATGCAGCTCATAATGCTGGTGCAGGTTCTACCGTATATGTAAGAGAGGGGACATATCAAGTTTCCGAATGTCTTCGTGTGGGACAACAAAAAAATTCACCATATCAACGCATTAACAATATATCTCTAAAGGCATATCCGGGCGAAGCACCGGTTATTGATGGTCAAAATCAATACCCTCCGAATTATCAAGATAAGCAATTTTCATGGTCACCGCTTGTTTTGCTTTATGGCGTTAATGCTACTATTGACGGCTTTGAAGTTAGAAATTCAAATGGAAGAGGCATTCAAGTTGAGGAGGAAGCCTCAAATATAGTAATTAAAAACTGTAATATTCATGGGGGTAAAAATGAAGGAATTTTTATTAATGGTGTAGAAGGTTTTTTAATTGATAACTGCAAAGTATGGGAAAATTGCAACTATGATAAAAACATTGAAAATAGAGGCGGGGGCTGGCCTCCAGGCATTTCCTGCAAGAATGCAAGCTACGGAACAGTTCAGAATTGTGATGTGTATAACAATTGGGGTGAAGGTATTAATTGCTGGTACAACACACATCATATAACGATACAGGATAATATTTTTCATGATAATTATGCGGTGGAAATATACCTTGATAGGGCTTCTTATATTACCGTACAGAGGAATTTGGTATATGGTGTCCCAGGATCGGAATATTCTAAATACAAGTCTGGTGATGTATATGTTGTTCCTTGTAATGGGATTATGATAGCTGATGAAGTTAATAAGTATACTCCAGGTTCTCTAGTGGGGCATGATAGAACAATTATTAACAATATACTAATACAAAATGGGTCTAACATCGCGTTTTGGTATGCATATAAGCCAAATAAGCCTGATGATAGTGGATTAGTAGATAGCGGCTTGAAAAATGATATTATTTCTAACAATACGCTTGTAGATGGAGTAAGTAGCGGAATAAACATTAATTCAAGTGATTGCCACGAAAACGTAACTATTAAGAATAATATTATTAAGCAGAGTCAAGGAAACCTTGTATCAGTTCCCCAGAGTGATGAGTTTACTTTTTCGAACAATTGCTGGTCTTCTGCTGTTACCGGTATTGCCTCAGGAGATGGTGATATAATTGAAGATCCCCTGTTTGTTGGAGGTGATATTGGAGAAGAGTATTTCAAGCTTACTAATGATTCTAAATGTATAAATGCCGGTGTGAAGGTTCCGGGGGTAAATGAGGACTATTTTAGAAATAAAAGGTTTTTGGAACCGGACATAGGAGCACATGAGTTCCAATATGATTTATATAAAGGAAATAACTTATCTGATCAGGAAAACGGAACTGCGTCTTATAGGGTTGGTAACAAGAAATATATTATTAATGAAGACTTTGCATGTGATGCGACCCACTTAGGAGGAGACGACAAAACAATGTATAGCAAAATTGATGTTGGTGGTCTTTATCATAACGATAATCATTGGGCTAAATATGCCGGATTGCTAGCTTATTTTTATGATGAAGAACTAGCACCAGACCTAGACAAGATTCATCTAACTCAAAAGCCTTTTCCTGTTGCTGTAGTAGAAACAGCATGGGTATCCTTTGACATACTAATTGGTGACGTAGATGAAGCTGGTGTCGATTTAGGTAACTACTATTTTGCAATAACTTCCGATTGGGGAAGAGACGGAAGCGAAAAAAATCTTAAATATTTTGGAGTTACTCTAAGTAATTATATGTCAGCTTCAGATATCGGAAAATTCAAAAGGATATGCTTTCCAATTCAAGATTTAAGAGAAGGCCCCCTTGATGAGCATATCGTACTTCAGTTTAATAAAAAGCAAAATACAGAATTATTTACACAAACAGCGTATTGCGGAGGATTTGCTATAATGTATTGTGCTGACGAGACTGAAAGGGAGATAGGGCAGTATAATGATTTATATATTGATAACATGAAAATCACATATGAGCGCCCCTATATTTATGACGATTTTGAAGATAATAATTGTAACGGCTGGACGATTAGAGATGACTATGCAGACATGGAAGTTGCATCAGACGAAGGTAATTATGTATTTAAACAACCTACTACGGGAACCACAGGACAGGCATCTATGGATGATATAATTCTAGATAATTGTGTAATATCAGCAAGGATAAAAATCCATGAGAATACAGTAAAGTATGGGGCTTCGGGAATAATCGCAAGAGCCACGGAAGCTAATGGAAGTCCGCAAAACTATTATTGGTTCAGATTGGAAAAGCATAATCATGTTGAAATCTGGAAAATAGTAAATGGGAATCCAACAAAAAAAGCTTATGTTAATATGCCCGTAAACACAGATACATGGTATGATTTAAAACTTGTACTTGATGGGAATAATCTCATAGGATATGTTAATGGTGAAGAAAAAATAAGCTATACAGATAATGAACAACCATTAACAAGCGGTTATGTAGGCGCAAGGTCATATAAACAGTCATTCAGTGTAGATGATTTTACTATAACATATTAATCTGTTTCCTGACAATTAAGGTACGTCCCCTTTTGTCTCCAGGAACAATGGTTACAAATTGAGCATTTATTCTTAATAATTTCTTGCCGGAATGTATCGGATAATTCATTATTAAAAATATCAATAAGATCATTATTTTTGACATTACCTGCTTTAAAATCATAAAAATCGGTACAATATGTTACATCACCGTTCCACGTGACATGTACATGATAGAATGGCGATGTACAGAACTTTTGAACTACCGCACCATGAGGCAGATACACAAAAGGGAAAGAGGATTCTTTTGCTAACACTTTTTCTAACGCTTTTTTCTTGTTTTGTTCAAAATCGGGTGGTAAATCAATTTGCCATGAATCAATTTCTTTGGCTTCCATTCCGAAGCATGAATTTAACCATAGTTTATACTCTTTTATTTCAGATTCGGATAAAGTAATCATTTCTTGTAACAACACCATATCGGGGTTAAATATTTTGAATGTTTCAGGTAAATCAGGTAAGAACTTTAATAATGCAGGGGAAATGACGGTCATAATAATAATTTTAGCATTACCATTTTGCAGAAGCTTGATATTTGAGACTAATTTATCAAATACACCTTTGCCGCGAATACTATCATGTATTTCCGGTGGACCGTCAACCGAAATATATATTTTTTTAAATTCTTTTCGAAGAACTTCTGAGTATTTATCAATCATGGTTCCGTTAGTTACTATTCCCAGATCAAAATTATGTTTTCTTAAATATGTGACCATCGAATTAAAATATGGAGAGGTTAAAGGTTCACCACCCCATAGCATGACTACGGGAGATATGCCCGTTGCATCTCGGTATGATACTAAAGAATTGATAACATTGCACCATTCAGGATAAGATAATTCTTTTCCTGAATGGTCGGAGAAAAACCCATTATTACCCCATTGACCGCAAAACCAACAACGAAGATTACAGTTTCGCGTTAATTGTAAATGAACCATATGTAATTTTTTCTCCGGTAACATCAGTAATCACTCCCCGAAATATTCCATATTCATTAGTTTTTCATCTATTGCTCGTATTTGAGTTTTCATTAAGTCCGGAGAATATAGTGACCGCAGATTATCGATCTTATTATTCTGCATGTATTTTTTTATAGCTTCGTTAGCTTTATACATATCATCTAAAGATTCACGGACATTAAACCGCCCCGGAGATGTGGGTAAGGGAGGCCAACGTGAATCGGATACCCATGCACTGCTTACAGCTTTCAATGCATTATCAAGTTCGCCGTCAAGGTTGTTCATATCTTTACCCAAATATTCCGCCAGTGTTTTTATGCCACTAAGAATAGATAGACAAACCGGGTCCATTATACGGGAGTGTTCAGTATTTGCCCAAGCCTTAGCTGTGCCACCATGCCAAGCTACTCCATTTTCAATATGATTAATCATTTCATTATCAAGAATATTCTTCGAATCTTTAATAACCTCTGAAGGTGTAGCAAAGCTATAGCCTTTTTCAGCGGCAATATCAAGAATACGCTTAAAACGAGATATACTATCTGGTTCAGCCTCGAAGAAGCGTGCTTGGTTGAATTGTTTCACATAAAAATAAGCAGAACTTCCAATATACTCAGCATCTTCAGCATACGGCATTATAAAACTGCCACTTGCATTAATGCGGTCGCGCCAATTATCAAACATACTTTTAATTTCATCTTCATTAATAGGATCCTTACGCATACCTTCTGTTGCGCCCATTAAAAACCATAAAAGTAAGTTTGCCATACAGTCCGAACGGAAAATCATTTTAAGGCCATTAGGTGCTACAGATGGATTAGTTATATATTTTAGAAAATCCGGTTTATCTTTTATATACTCTTCAATCTTAAATAAATGGTTCTTATTGCTGTGCCCTTGCACATCATAAATAAGACCTGTAGCTTTGCGTATTTCAGCAAAAGATAGTAAAAAAGAATCTGCATCCATTACCAAGCTTTCAAATCCTGCTTCCTTATATACTTCCGGAACATATGATGCCCAACCACATTCGGGATTCCAACCTACCGTAGGTCTAACATCAACATATTTTTCCCAAATATCAAGTGCATACTTTAATGAATCCAAACAAACCTCAGGAGGAATATTGCTAAGCATAAAATGTATGTATGGGGATGATACTGGTTCAATCTTTCCTTCTTGCACCAATACCTTTAATTTATTTAGCACCTCGGGAGCCTGTAGTGCCATTTCTTCAATGGTGTTTCCACTTGCTTCAAAGGCTATTTTATACTCACCTCCCATAATTGAATCAAATAACTTTTCATAGCAATTTTTCATTACCCAAGCTCTTTTTTCAGGTTTTAGCTGTGAATATTGAATGTTTGCATGGGGCATAAAAATAACTTTTGGTTTCATTTTCTACTTCCTTTCTATTTTTTTTAAAAAATTTAATGAACGACGGCAACCATCTTCTACATCATCAACGTTTTCATATTCGATGAGCGCCGGTCCTTCAAAATCTTTCAATGTTTCTAACAGTGACACCCAATCCATATCACTATCTCCACATGCAGCGGGTAAAAGATGTCCTGTTTTGGGCAAGGCTACAAAATCTTTTAAATGAACATAGCATACCCTATCCTTAATTCTTGTGTACACATTTTCGGGATTTTTTATTCCTACTGCATATAAATTTGCAGGATCAAAATTGACCATGAGTGTTGGAGGTAATTCTTCTAACATTTTTGATAATACATCAAGCTTTGTTGTTGTAGTGTGAAAATGTTTCACACCATCGTCATAAGATTTAACCCCCCCATGTGTCTCAATAACCGGTATAACTCCTTTTGAAGCTGCATATTCTCCGACTTTGCAAAGACACTCAATCATAGTAGTCCACCTTTTTTCTGCTACTTCCTCAACAGGCGAAAAACCTGCAAATATACGTAAATAACTTATGCTAAGCTTATTGCAGATATCAATTACATTCTTAACTTTGATTAATTCCTTTAGACTATCTTCTCGTTCCGGTAGCGTAAAATCATTACCTGTAGCAGCACAAGTAAGATTAATGCTAAATTTATCAAAAAGATTAATAACTTCTTCTATTTGTTGATTTGAGGAATCTAATTGTAAAAAGTCATTTTGATGACCGGCGATGCTCAGTTCCAAAAGATTTAACCCCATTTTATGAGTAATTTTAAGTTGCTCTTCGAGAGGAGTTTCCCTAAAACCCCATGCCGCATTTCCTAACTTCATATTAAGCACCCCCAATCAAATAGTATTTTAAATACATCGTCACCTTTTTCTTGTTTATAGCGAAATGCTTCGTGGCATTTTTCTACAGGCCAAATTTCAACCGGAAGATTAGATGTATCAAACTTACCTTCACTTATCCATTCTAATATTTGTTCCTTACAGCCTGGTGCAAGGGCACAAGTCATTGTTATAGTGCAGTTTTTAACAAACCACCGATGATATGCATCCATTATGATGTTCTCAGGATAATCACCTTGTAAATGTATATGTGCAGGTGTATCATCCTTGTGCCAACCGCCATCTTTTATGTATTGATGTAATGTTCCTACTACTAAGGGATTTCCTGAACACTCTATAAGTTTATCAGCCATTTTCCCGTTAGTAATATTAGATATTTCTTTCACTGCTCTTTCAACCGAAAATACATAGTCTGCATATTTTTCTGCAATACTTCTTCTAAAAGCATTGTGTTCAATACAGATTGTTTTAGTACTTGGATTAAGTATTTTAAGTATTTGTAAAGCACTTATCCCAATCATTCCCGCACCTATTACAACTACATATTCGCCTTCGCACAAGGTAATTCTATTGATACCTTTAAGGGCTACACATGGAAGATAGGCAAGTGAAGCATCTCGATCCGATACATTGTCGGGAATTTTAACCATGTAATCAAAAGGTGATGTTGCTGTATAGGAGTCTTTAATTGTATATTCAGAATTTCCTCCCCATGCAGCACAAACATTTCCAAATTCCCTGCATTCATTAATCATTACTCTATCGCCTATCTTTAAGCTCCCATCTGCTTCCGGACCAACACAGACAATTCGACCGGCTGTTTCATATCCCGGAACTAATGGGTAATAGCATTGTTCTGGGTGCTGCAGACCTCTCCAGGTCTTCATATCAGTGCCACTGCTTATACTACTGATTGTAGTTTTTGCAATATAAGCGTCAGGTTGAGCTTTTGTAAGCTCAATCTCTCTACAAGCAGCTTTATAAGGACGTTCGATTACTACTGCTCGACTTGTTTTAAAATCTTGAATTTGCATATGTATCACTCCTTAATATATTTGTCCTATGACTACCGCTAACTAATCCCACCACTTTTGCAAGCGGTAGGATAAGCGGCGCTACATCCCTGGATAACGGTTTCTAAGTAGAATCTCTTACAATTAATTGACTGCAGACTATTATCTCATCAAGTTGTTTGCCGTTAATAATATTGTATATTGTATCAAAAGCCTTTTCCCCTAGTATTTTAGGGCAATTATCAATAGTCGTAAGTGTTGGGTCGAAATAATTACTGACAGGAATATTGTCAGCTCCTGTAACGGCAATTTGTTCGGGTAATTTAATATTTAGTTTGTTTAAAGCTTTAATTACACCTATTGCCATATCATCGTTTCCACAAACTATAGCATCAATATCGGACAATCTGTTATTGTGTAATTGAATTATTTTTTCCTTAGCTAAAACTTCTGAAAAGTTTGCAGTTATAATATTTTCGGCATCTATACCTATGTTATTTTCGTTTATTGCCGATAGAAATCCTTTTTTACGTTGTTGAGAAACATAACTGTGTTCAATACCTTCAAGATATATGAAATTTTCTTTCCCTTTCTCTATTAGCATATTTGTAAGATTATAAGCCAATTCATAGTTATTAATATTAATACAGGTAATTCCTTGTGCAGGTTCAATACCGATACCAACAACATGTCTTCTCTCTTCTGCGAACACTTTTCTCCAATCTTCCGGAAGGCTTAACCCATAATAGATTAACCCATCAATTTCATGGTTGCGAAACCAACTAAAAACTTTACTTTCTTCAATTCTAGAGTCGTACAACTGAATAGTAATTCTGTAATCAACAGAGGCTGCAGCAAGTACAGCACCACCAACAATCAGAGCGGTATTCGGATCTAAGAAAGGATTATCAGTATCATGTTTTACATTGCGCTCAATTAGCATACCAATATTTTTAACATGTTTACGATTAAGTCTTTGAGCATGAATATTAGGCAGATAATTAACCTCTTCACAGTAAGTTTTTATTCGTTGTTCCACTTCTTTACTTATTCTTGCTTGACGGGCTTTGCCGTTTAATACAAGGGAAACGGTTGCCTTACTAAGGCCCAGTTCCTCCGCTATTTTTGTTAAAGAATATCTCATTATTATCATCCCCTTGCCCGATGACTACCGCCGCTAACCCTGCCACTTTTGCAAGCAGCGGGATAAGCGGCGCTACATCCCCGGATAACGGCTTCTAAGGCTCATATATCGCTAACGCACCATCTGAGCCAAAGAATCCGTTCAAATTATTGCATAACTAGTTTAGCACTTTGTAAACTACTTGTCAATAACTCTGATGTTTTTAACAGAATAACCTTATGAAAACGTTACTGTTCAGAGGTAGTTGTTAATTAATTCGCTACGCCACAGGGGACAGTTCCATCGAAACCACAGGGGACAGCTCCATCGAATTCCCTTCGGTTGTTCGCTTTGCTCACAATCCGCTCGAACCGTCCCCATGGCTACGCTCGTCCTTATGGCTACGCTATAATCCCTGAACAGTAACATGAAAACACTATAAACAACTGCGTAAGGGCGATTCACGAATCGCCCGTCCCCATTGTAATGTCATCAAGATATGAAACCATGAATTGGAACAGTGTTAGTTCATTAAGCAGCTTACTTGTCATTCTTCGCTATCGCCCAGAATGACATTATTGACGGTATGCAGATATAAAAAAAAAATACTATTTTTCAATCAGACATGCACAACTGGTGAGGTTACTACATATATTTTATAGTGCTTGAAGTTTTTATAATCAAAGTACATAGAACGGATTCGATATTTTGTCAGTAAAACTAATCTCTCGGGAGTGCAAAAACAATGGATGCTGTTTTGTTTGTAACTATACCTATTTTATTAAACTGCTTTTTTATTCTGATTTGTTATGTCTCAAATTCAAATTCTTTTCCGCAACCTCTCACAGCGCAAGAAGAAGAGGAGTATCTTGAAAAATACAAAAATGGAGATGAAGATGCTAAGAATGTTTTAATAGAAAGAAACCTGCGGTTGGTAGCGCACATAATTAAAAAATAATCCAGGAATAAAAGCTAAAGATGCTTCTAAGTTATTAAATAATCGACCTGCTAAAACCATCGAGAGACAGGTATCATCTTTATTAAAAAAACAATTAATTGAGAGAAGAGGGAGTAAGAAAACTGGGGGTTATTATACTAAAGGATAGTAATTTAGATTTTCAATTGAGTATACTAACTCGTCAGTAATTTTTTGTAATTCTGCTGTTGTATACTTAGTAATATTATGCTACAATAATAACAGCAAATATAGTTTAGGAGGTTTTTATTATGCCAAATATCAGACCTGTATCAGATTTAAGAAGCTATACAGAGGTGCTCCGCGAAATTTCAGATGGTAAACCTGTTTTTTTAACTAAAAACGGCAGGGGTTGTTATGCAATCGTAGATATGAAGGAATATGAAAAAACACAAGCCACATTAAAACTAATGAGTGAACTTGCAAGAGGCACAAAATCGGGTAATGAGCAGGGATGGATTGCTTCTGCTGAAATTGAAAAAAAGATTAGGTCATTATAATGTATAAAATCAAGTATTCACCTATTGCCGAAAAAGATTTGTTAGAAATAAACGATTACATTAAGTTTGAGCTTGAAAATTTACAAGCAGCAAAAAGGATAATTCAAATGATATTTGATAAAATAAGTAATTTATCACAGTTTCCGTTTTCGGGAGCAACGCTTTCATCAATAATTGGCATTGATACAAATTATAGATTTTTGGTTTGTAAAACTCATTTAGTTTTTTATCATTTCGAAGATGATACAGTTTTTGTTGACAGAATTCTCTATGGCAAAAGGGATTATATGAAAATTTTGTTTGAATAATTAATCGTGTTGAGATTCTTAAGCATAGTGATTTAACAGTAACATGAAAACACTATAAATAACTGCGTAAGGGCGATTCACGAATCGCCCGTCCCCATTGTAATGTCATCAAGATATTAAACCATAAATTGGAACAGTGTTAGTTCATTAAGCAGCTTACTTGTCATTCTGAGTTCTTTCCTTGTCATTCTTCGCTATCGCCCAGAATGACATTATTGACGGTATGCAGATATAAAAAGGAAAATACTATTTTTCAATCAGACATGCACAACTGGTGAGGTTACTACATATATTTTATAGTGCTTGAAGTTTTTATAATCAAAGCACATAGAACGGATTCGATATTTTGTCAGTTAAAACTAATCTCTCGGGGGTGCAAAAACAATGGATGCTGTTTTGTTTGTAACTATACCTATTTTATTAAACTGCTTTTTTATTCTGATTTGTTATGTCTCAAATTCAAATTCTTTTCCGCAACCTCTCACAGCGCAAGAAGAAGAGGAATATCTTGAAAAATACAAAAATGGAGATGAAGATGCTAAGAATGTTTTAATAGAAAGAAACCTGCGGTTGGTAGCGCACATAATTAAAAAATATAGCAGCATAGTAGGCAAGGAAAGTGATGATTTAATCTCCATAGGGACGATAGGTCTTATTAAAGCCATAACGACCTTTGATGCCTCCAAGGGCACAAGGCTGGCTACATATGCGGCAAGGTGCATTGAAAATGCGATGCTATCACTACGGCAACATTTGGGTACTTGCATGACTACCAAATACTCGATAGCATATCCGATATAAAAACAGTTGGTGATAAAATACGTTACCATAGACTAATTAAAGGTCTAAAACAGAAAGATATTTATGAAAAAGTAGGGATTGACAAATCTACTTATCTCCAGTATGAAAAAAGCAATACTATTAATTTCAATATTAAAACTATCGAAAAAATATGTGATGTATTAGGTATTGAACCTTCAACTATTTATGATGATTATTTATCCTTTATTGCGTCTGATTATGGGACAAGCATTAAGGATTTCAGAAAAAAGAATAAGCTTACCTATAAAAAAGTTGGAGAATCTCTTGGCATGCATCCCAGAGTAATATCAAGATGGGAAAATGGGAAAAGTGTACTCTCAAGAAAGTCATATGAAAAATTGAAAGAACTGTTTATTCAATATGATGAAACTATATAGCAATAATAATGAGTATACGCATTATGAATTTGTGTCAAGACTGCTGACACAAATTCATTATTACAGATCATATTAATACAATAATTTTAAAATTTGACCATATTGAGAAAAAAATGAGGGATTAAATGAGGGATTAAAATCATTACTTAGGGTAATAAAAGATAATCTAGGAATAAAAGCTAAAGATGTTTCTAAGTTATTAAATAATCGACCTATTAAAACCATCGAGAGACAGGTATCATCTTTATTAAAAAAACAATTAATAGGGAGAAGAGGGAGCAAGAAAACCGGGGGTTATTATACTAAAGGATAGTAATTTAGATTTTTAATTGAGTATACTAACTCTTCAGTAATTTTTTGTAATTCTGCTGTTGTATATTTAGTAATATTATGCTACAATAATAACAGCTAAAAAGCTGTAATTTGATTACAACTATATTGTACAAGGAGGTTTTTATTATGCCAAATATCAGACCTGTATCAGATTTAAGAAGCTATACAAAGGTGCTCCGTGAAATTTCAGATGGTAAACCTGTTTTTTTAACTAAAAACGGCAGGGGTTGTTATGCAATCGTAGATATGAAGGAATATGAAAAAACACAAGCCACATTAAAACTAATGAGTGAACTTGCAAGAGGCACAAAATCAGGTAATGAGCAGGGATGGATTGCTTCTGCTGAAATTGAAAAAAAGATTAGGTCATTATAATGTATAAAATCAAGTATTCACCTATTGCCGAAAAAGATTTGTTAGAAATAAACGATTACATTAAGTTTGAGCTTGAAAATTTACAAGCAGCAAAAAGGATAATTCAAATGATATTTGATAAAATAAGTAATTTATCACAGTTTCCGTTTTCGGGAGCAATGCTTTCATCAATAATTGGCATTGATACAAATTATAGATTTTTGGTTTGTAAAACTCATTTAGTTTTTTATCATTTTGAAGATAATACAGTTTTTGTTGACAGAATTCTCTATGGCAAAAGGGATTATATGAAAATTTTGTTTGAATAATTAATCGTGTTGAGATTCTTAAGCATAGTGACTTAAATGTAATTTTGAATTAAAAGATATTCCTCGGGTTCGCAGCTAAGTTTTTTGCATTTCAGACTATAATGCGAACAAAATAAAACTATAAATAATAATAATGGCTATAATAGAACCGTATTGTAGTCATTTTTATTTGAAGGAAAATGGCGGATTAAATGGCGGATTAAAAACGTTATTGGAAGTAATCAATAATAATCCCGGGACAATTTATTTGATAGATTTTGGTTTGACATACCTATTAAGTTTGCAATTTCAGATATAGTTGTCTTTTGATGAAAACGATATAGAAAAAGGAGGTGGACAAGAGATAAATGCTGAGTTAACTGAAATAGAAGATGAAGAAATAGCAGTATAAAAAAATATTATTTACTAGAAAGCTTCTAAATTAGGAGCTTTTATTTTTTGTGAAAGGGGAGATTACAGGTGAAAGAAAAAGCAATCCAATATCAGAAAATAGTAGATTTAATGACATGGCTTCTTGAACTTAATGAAGAGGCTGAGAAAAAAGTAAGTGCTTATATAAAAAGTGTTGGTATTAAAACTTTTTTTCTTAATTTAGAGTCATTCGATTTGTCCGAAGATGTGCTACTCAAGCTTCAGGATTTGCGGGCAATTATTGAAGCTTTTGATGGAGAAGTAGGCAGTTTGGAGTCTGATAGGAATGGAGGTAAGTGCGATGAGTAAGAATTTAACCTATACCAATAATTTTTTAAAAGGTCTTACTAAGCTTACCGGATTACCAATTAGAAAAATTCAAAAGTATGCAAAAGAAAATAATCCTTTTAATATTTTGGAGCATCCTTATGTAATGGATCCGAATGAAAAACAACTTGAAAAAATAGGGCTTCTTAACGAGTTTATTTGTTCATACAATCTACTGAGGAATCATGAAAATGAAAATAAAATTAGCCTGGATTCGTCAGGACAATCAGGCAAATACTTTACTTCTCTTCTTGGTGGAATGAAAGACAAAGAACGGTTTATGGTTGCTTTTCTAGACAGCAGTATTAACATAATTGAGACAAAAATCATGTCTGAGGGTACATTGGGAGAAGCAGCGGTTTATCCAAGAGAAATATTAAAGGCAGCTATTGCATGTGATTGCAAATCAATGATTTTAGCTCATAATCATCCGGGTGGTTCGTTAAAACCTTCAAAGGAAGATATAGGTTTAACACAAAATCTCGTTAATATTTTTCACCCTCTTGATATCAAGATTTTGGATCATATTATTATATCGGGTTCCAATTATTCTTCTATGGCAGAGAAGGGTTTATTTCCAGATAGTTGTAATGAAAGGGGTAATTATAAAGCAATTGTATTAGAAGAGAAGAAAAAAGAAATGGAATACGATACATATTTAGAAATAGAAGATGGCGAATTAGAATTATAACTTAAAAAAGTGGTGAGTTGATGGGAAAAAATTTACTGATGAGCAAATAAAAAAAGCTAATAGTGATAGTATCATAAGTTATTCAGATGAATTTAAAAATATAATCAATGCTTATGAAACATGGAAAGTAAAAGCAAAATAAATGGTATGAACTATAAGCGAAATATATAATATGTTTCAAAGGGTGTTGCCTAAAAGGTAATACCTTTTTCATGTGCAAAAGTTAAGTATATCAGAGGAGGTGAACAGCTTGACAAAGGATTTAAAATTACGTTACCACTATGCGGAAAGAGCCGAACAATATAGCTTTTATCGTATGCCAAAAGTTTTATTTACTGACAAGCGGTTTAAAGGACTTTCAACGGAAGCAAAGGTTTTATATGGCTTAATGCTTGACCGCATGGGGCTATCTGTAAAACATCAATGGTTTGATGAGAAAAACAGAGTATATATTTATTACTCATTGGAAGATGCTATGGAACATCTTGGCTGTGGAAAGGACAAAGGTGTTAAGTTGTTCGCCGAGCTTGATACAGAAAAGGGATATGGTTTAATTGAGCGTAAAAAACAAGGACAAGGAAAACCTGCTATTATCTACGTAAAAGAGCTTTGCGGAAATGCCGAAGTCTTGACTTCTGAAAAACCGAAGTCTGCACTTCGAGAAAACCGCAATCAAGACTTCGGTAAATCAGACCCTAATAATACTAATATTAATAATACTGATTTTAGTGATACTGAAATCATATCTTATCCTATCGGTGATGAGCCTGTGGAAAATTCATCTGATGATGCGATAGGATTGATTGAGGAACACAAAGCATACAAAGATTTAATCAAGAAAAACATTGATTATGACATTATTAAGCCACAGTATGGGGAATGGCTTGATGAAATTATTTTAATTATGGTTGATGTAATATGTTCACGCTCCCCCACCATCAGGATAAATAAACAGGACTATC
>LSQX01287942.1_pt1 | contig 14765 bp, 14 predicted proteins | sample 654561 | NCBI WGS metagenome assembly LSQX01 (sample SAMN04489861, study PRJNA283612) | anaerobic digester metagenome | isolation source: 4 biogas reactors fed with cattle manure at either 37C or 55C with and... | place: Denmark: Kongens Lyngby | collected 2014
ATTCGGCCGGAGTCATTATGCGGACGTCGCCTACTATAATTTTGAAGCCAATGAAGCACTCTGCGGCCTCTTTGAGCAGGATTTGGATACGGAAAGAATCATACTTGAATTGGGCATCTTCCGAAACAAAGTCATCCGACCCGAAGAGACTTTAATCATTTTCGATGAAATCCAGTTTTGCCCTAAGGCCTTGACATCTCTCAAATATTTCGCTGAAACGGCGTCCAACTATCCAATTGCTTGCGCAGGCTCGCTCCCGGGCATTGCGCTTTCCGGACCAGGCTCTTTCCCGGTAGGGAAAGTAGACTTTCTTTCCCTTTATCCTCTGAATTTTGAAGAGTTCCTCATGGCTAATCAGGAAATGATGCTTGTCCGGTATCTCCACCAAATCCATATGGCTTCGAGCATTTCCGACGCCATGAAAATCAAATTGATCAATTACCTGAGAACCTACTACCTGACCGGTGGTATGCCTGAAGTGGTGGCAACCTGGATTAGAACCAAGGACTGGGAAGAGGTTGATAGAATTCAGCAATCCATTTTGGATGGCTATGAATTGGATTTTGCCAAGCACGCTCCCAGCAAAGACTTCCCCAAATTGACTGCCATCTGGAAATCAATCCCCGGTCAATTAGCTCGGGATAATAGTAAATTCATTTTTTCCCGTGTCAAGAAAGGTTGGAGGGCCAAAGATCTTGAAGACGCGCTCGGGTGGTTGGAAGCGGCAGGGTTAGTCTACAAAGTTTGTAAAGTTGAGCTTGCCCTTACTCCTCTCTCATCCTACGCTGATCAGCTCTATTTCAAGCTTTATATGGCAGATATAGGCTTGCTCCGGAGAATGGCGGGTCTATCGGTAAAAAGTATCTTCGATCCCGATCATGGCTATCGAGAGTTTAAGGGTGCCCTGGCTGAAAATTACGTGCTCAACCAACTCATGGCCCAAGGATTGAATCCCCCCTACTTTTGGCGTTCCGGGAACAAGGCTGAGGTAGACTACATCGTTGAACTGGATGGACTTGTTATCCCCATTGAGGTAAAAGCGGAGCGCAATGTTCAAGCAAAATCGCTGGCGGAATACCGCAAAACCTTTGAACCCGAAATTGCTGTTCGCACCTCCATGCGGGCTTTATCCGATGGCGAAGTGGCTGGCATCCCGCTCTACCTGATTTCCATGTTTTCGCAATTGATCAGAAGAAAAAGGGAAGGTCAAACAGAGTAACTCCGCCTCTGCTTATTCGTCGTTCAAGACACCGCGATCGGTTGGGGAGCTTTCCCAAACTGCTTGCAGGGGCTTGCCCGCTTTCTTTCTATGAGCTCAGCCCCCTGGCTGACATACCGGCACAGTGCCGCTTCATCCAAAACATAAATCCGGCCTCTCTTTGTCGCGATGCCCCCCCTGCCTTGAGTTTGGCGACAATACGGGAGACAAGGAATAGATCCATGCACCTGGAAACCGCACGCTTAATCATCAAAGACCTGGATGAATACATGGCAGCGAGAAAGGTAATGGAAAAGTGCGGCTTCATCCTGGCTTATGAGGGCATGGATCTTTATCAGGGTCAAGAACGTCTGATCTGCAGGTATCTTTTCCAGGGGTCTTCTGATCGCTGAAAGAACCAGGCCCCCCCTGGGAGAGCTTCCTCTGGCTCCCGCATTCACCGCCTCTCCCCGTCAGCATGTCAAGGCCATGCTCCAGGGCAGGCAGAATCGCGTCCAGATTCTCTGCCACCGCCCTGGGGCTTCCCGGCAGATTAATGATCAGGCTTTGCCCCCTGATGGCAGCGATCCCCCGGCCCAGCATGGCCCGTTCGTTAATCTTCATGCTATAGGCACGCATGGCTTCGGGGATTCCTGGGACAAGCCTTTGGGCAATGGAAGAAGTGGCCTCCGGCATCTGATCCCTGGGAGAAAAACCGCTGCCGCCCGTTGTCAGAATCAGGTCAGCCACCCCCTCGTCACACCAGATCATCAAGCAGGCAGCCAAAGCTTCCCTGTCATCAGGCAGGATGACCTGGGCCGCGATTTGGCAGCCCAAGGCCTCCATCCTGGTCCTGATCAAGGGGCCGCTCTCATCCCGGCGCTCCCCCCGGGCTCCCTTGTCACTGGCCGTCAGTATGGCCACCCGATAGGCTGTTTCCCACATCGTCACATCTCCTGACCATTCAAGGCCGTCTTCTCCCGTATCTGGTCCACCATAAGACCTGCATCAAATAGGTGCATGTTATTGGCGCCCCGGAGGGCGTCTTCCAGTTTCTCAATGTCCGATGAGACAAAGCCCGATAAACCGTAGACCCCCCGGTCAAAAAGGAAGGGCGCCAGGGGCGTGCTGGGGCCGACGATGACTGCCCGGGCCCCTTCTGACAATTGCAGAAGGCGGGGAAGAGTCTTATTGACAAAGGTACTGCCCGTAATGAAAACATAGTCCTGCTTTGGTAAAAGGTACTCGCAGGCGCTATCGGGAAAGTCACCGAAGTCAGGATCCCGTTCCAGGATGGAGAGGTCGCAGTGTCCGGAAAAGCGTTTTTCGATGAAAGGGAAATGGCCGATAATGGCTACTTTTTTTCCTTTCGCTTCTCCAAAATAGACATCAAAGGCCTCCCGCTTCCCCTTTTCAATCCCAGGGTGGGAAAAACCGCAGGCTGCCGCCCGCAGAGGCTGGTTGTACCAGCTGTTGATGGCAGCCATGCCGATGGCCGCCTCCACAAAATTCCAGCTCTTGACAAGTTCAGCCACCTGGCGGAGAGGCCGGCCGATCAGGCTTGCCTCTTCAGACAGGGAGGGACGGCTGATCAGGGGGATGGTCATGGCAAGGCCCACACTCCCTTCACTTGAAACCACCCGGCTCCAGTGATAACCGCCCTGGTAGTATTGGACAGTTGGTTCCGCGGGTATGCCCGCAATCAATTCATCGTACAGAGTCCATGGATTATTCATAGGGTTCGATTACACCTCCCAAAACTTCCAGGAGCTTATCCCGGCTGGGGATCATCTCGATCGGGCAGAGCAGCTCGACCGTGGTCCGGCCTCCCGCTTCACAGGACGACCCTGCAGGCCGGTAATAGTTGCCCTGGGAAAGAGCCTGCATCTGAGCCCGGGTGGTCTTGGGCGCGAATGCTGACCGGATATGGTAACCATCTTCTGCATGGTAGATGTGGGCTCTTTCACAGAAATCCATCCGCCGGGGCAGGTAAGCGTCGTCACTGATGACGTCAAGTTTGGGCATCTGACGGTGAGGAAGTCCGCGAAGCGCGCTGACAAAGGGAGCCAGGTACAGATCGCAGGTGATTTGCGCGCCCAGAGGCGGACCCGCAACCCCGAGAACCGCTTTACCTTCCAGGATGGACAAGCTACTCTTCCGTCCTGGACCGTGCGCCAGTTCCGTAACGATCACCTCACCCATCTCACCCAGGATGTCGAGTGTAAAGTCCTTCGTTCCAAGGGAAGAGCCTGCAATAATTACAAGGGCATCGTTTTCATCCAAGGCCAGGCGGACCGCTTGGGCCAATTCACCGGGCTCATCCCTGGCAATGGGGTAATTGACCGGTTGGGCTCCCCATTCGGTCATATAGGCCGCGATCATATAACCGTTGGATTCAACATTCTTGCCCAAAGGGAGCGGACATCCGGGCGGTATCAGTTCATCCCCGGTCGGAATAATCCCAATCCGGGGACGCGAATAGACCCGGACCCGGTTCACACCGCCGGCGGCGAAGAGGCCGATATGAGCAGGGACAATCATTTCCCCTGCCGGGATCAATGTTTCCCCCTGCCGCATGTGTTCACCGACGGGATTAACCATTTCCCCCTGGTATTCGGGCAGTTCGCAAATTCTGATTCCGGTCTCTCCAATGATCACATCCTCGATGGCAATCACGGTATCGTAACCGTCCGGCAGTGCAATACCTGTATTGGCGTATTCATAGTCCCCGCCTTCCGTCCAGGCGGACGTATCCGGCGGCCCTCCCTCGAAGTCCGCATAGCGCACTGCAATCCCGTCAAAGCGGCTGACGGGCGTATTGGGCAAGGTATTAACCGCCAGAACATCTTCTGCGCACACATATCCCAAGGATTGATCAAAAGGCACCTCTTCGGTTCTTGACACCCGGCCGACAACTTGCTGAATGATGGACACCATCTCATTTCGCCTGGGGATACAAGTTTTCTTTGACACGCTGTGTTTCATTTCAGCCCCGCTTTCCTGGAAACCGGAGGCATCCGCCGGTCTCATTTCCCCACTGCCCATCCGTGTTGACAGGGGAGTAACAGTCCTCTATATTAATTTTCAACTATCGACTTATATTTAAAAACAACTCGGTCTGGGAAGCAGGATACAATTTGTCTCTGAAAAAAACAACCATCTGGCAGCCACTGATTCTTATTGCCTTACCCATCCTCGTCCTTGCTTTTTCTCTGTCCGTCGGGCGCTATCCCGTCAGCATTGATGCCCTGGCAAGCGCTCTTTGGGCCCAGATCAGCGGCGGGAAGATGACAACAGCCCAGCTGGCCCTGGTCCGCGTCCGCCTGCCAAGAACGCTTCTGGCGATGATCGTGGGCGCGGCCCTGTCGCTTTCAGGCGCTGTCTACCAAGGCCTTTTCAAAAACCCGGTCGTCTCTCCCGACCTCCTGGGTGCCACCAGCGGAGCTTCCCTTGGGGCAGCCTTATCCATCCTCTTGGGGGCCCGCGCGGCAGGCATCCAGTTTTTTTCTTTTTTGGGCGGTATCCTGGCCGTTCTCCTGGTCGCCCTCCTGGACCGCCTGGTCTCCCGGCGTGCCTCCTCCGTTGTCAACCTGATTCTTTGCGGAATGCTGGTGTCCAGCCTTTTCAATGCCCTGGTCTCCTTTACCAAATTTGTCGCAGACACCGAAACCAAGCTGCCTGCCATCACCTTCTGGCTCATGGGAACCCTGTCCGGGACCACCTTGAAAGATCTGGGTGTATTCTGGCTCTTCCTTCCTGCCTGTACCATCCTGCTCCTGGTCCGCTGGAAGGTTAACATCCTCTCCCTGGGCGATGACGAGGCCCGCATGCTGGGTGTGAATATTACCTTGTACCGCTGGCTGATTATTGCCTGCGCGACACTTCTCACCTCCTTGTCCGTCAGTGTGTCGGGCAACATCGGCTGGATCGGCCTGGTTGTCCCCCACTTCGCCCGCATGGTCGTAGGATCCAATTACGGCAAAGTACTCCCCGCCTCCGCCCTCATCGGCAGCGCTTTCATGCTGCTGGTCGACACAGCGGCCCGCATGCTCCACACGGTCGAGATCCCCCTCAGCATCATCACGGCAGTCATCGGGGCTCCTTTTTTCTTCTTCCTCCTCCTCCGTTCCAAGAAAGGATTCGTATCATGATCAAGGTAGAAGACCTGGTGTGCGGCTATCATCCCGGAAAACCCGTCGTCGGGCCCCTGTCCTTCGAGATCGGCAAGGGCGATATTGCCTGCCTGATCGGGCCCAACGGAATCGGGAAGACAACCCTTTTCAAGACCATCCTGGGGCTCCTGAAACCACTGGGAGGAGTCATCTTCGTCAACGGCAAAAACTACAGGGATTATTCGGCAAAAGAGTTTGCCCGGACGGTCGCCTACGTTCCACAGGGCCATATTCCTCCCTTTCCCTACACCGTACGGGACGTCGTCGTTATGGGCTGCAACCCCAACATGCAGGAACTCTCCTCGCCTGGCAAAGAGGATTATGCCGTGGCTGACGAAATGCTCGAACTGATGAATATCCGGCATCTGGCCAACCGTGATTACACCGAGATCAGCGGCGGCGAACGCCAGATGGTCATGATCTCGCGGGCACTGGCTCAGCAGACCCGCCTTCTGGTTATGGACGAACCGACAACCCATTTGGATTACGGCAATGAAACCCTGGTCTTGGGTCAGGTAAGGAAACTGGCCGGTCTGGGCTACACCATCGTCATGATCACGCATGCGCCCAGCCACGCTTTCCTGTACGCCAACCGGGCTCTGGCTATTGGCAGGGACGGGCTCTTCGTCAACGGAGACCCCAGCGCTGTCCTGACGGAGGAGAGCCTTCTCAACCTGTACGGCGTGGGAATCCAGCTCTTCGATGTCCGTTTGAAAAATGATCAGCGGCAGGCAAGAATCTGCATGCCGATGAGCATATAAAAAAATATAAAGGAGAATCTTATGAAAAAGAACCGAATGAAACTGGCCAGCATAATACTGGTACTGCTTTTTGCCCTTATGCTTTCGGCCTGCGGCACCACGACCACCCCCCCGACCGATCCGACCGAATCCGTAACAGAGCCGGTCCAAAGCGAACCCCAGGATACAGATCTGGTGGGTGAGACCTATATCTTTACCGACTCCACCGGCCGGGAAGTGGAACTGCCCCGCAAGATTGAGCGAGCGGCCAGCGGGGGCCCCCTGGCCAACATCATGATCTACGGTGTTCAGCCGGATGTCCTGGTGGGCTGGTCCAGCGCTCCTTCCAATGCGACAAAAAAATACATCGAGGAAAAATACTGGGATCTGCCCGAGTACGGAAAATTCTACGGCAATGCCGATGATTTCAACCGTGAAGCCCTGATGGCCAGCGATCCCCAAGTCATTATCGACGTAGGTGAATGGGATGAAGAGTACAAGGTGCAGCTGGATGAACTGCAGGAGCAGATCGGCATCCCGGTGATCCTGATTGAGGCGAATCTGGAGCAAAACCCTGCCGCCTACCGAACCATGGGCAAAGTCCTGGGTAACGAGGAACGGGGAGAGGAACTGGCCCTTTACTGTGAAACGATCTTGGCAGACGCCCGTGAGAAGGCATCTTCCATCCCCGAAGAGGACCGGGTCAAAGTCTATTACGCCGAGGGTGAAACCGGACTTTCCACCATCATCTCCGGAACCATTCATTCCCAGATCTATGAACTGATCGGAGCCAAAATTGTGGTCGACGCCGACAGCGCCCAGATCCAAAAAGGTGGCGGAACCGTTTCTCTGGAGCAGGTTCTGGCCTGGGAACCGGATGTCATTATGTTCGCCAGGGGCAGCATCTTCGAAACCGTCGCAGGAGACGCGTCCTGGGCCGCGCTGGAGGCCATTTCGAGCGACCGTTACTACGAGATTCCCACGGAACCTTATAACTGGCTGGGCCGTCCCCCCGGACCCAACCGCATGATCGGCGTACGCTGGCTTGGCAATCTCCTCTACCCTGAGATCTTCGATTATGATATCGCTCAGGAAGTCAGGGATTTCTTCCAACTCTTCTATCGCTATGAACTGTCTGATGCTGAAGTTGAGGAACTCCTCGAGAACTCCACTCTTAAAGCCAAGAACAATTCCTGAACCGCAAGCATCCGCTTAGGGGCGGAAGACGTATCTTACGCCTTCCGCTCTTTCGCGGGGCAAGGAGAAGCTCTATGAAACCCCATCGAACAAAAGCGCCCGACCCTTTGTTTTTCCAGGAACTCTGGGAAAACCTGGAGCCCGCAGACCATCTTACTTCCCCCAAACATTGGAATATGAGAGCCGACGGCTGGATCAAAAAGTTGGAAGAACGGCCGGTTTACAGGGAGAAGGAGCTTGGGCGGGTCCAGGCCACCAGGGATTTCCTGCTTGGCCAGGACCTGATCGGGCCGGGCAAGAAGGTTTTGGATATCGGCTGCGGCCCCGGCCTTTTTGCAACTGAATTCGCTAAAACCGCCGAATTTGTTACCGGCCTGGATTTGTCTCCCCGCATGGCCCGCCACGCCGCCGCTTATGCCAGGGCCCAGGGTCAGGACAACACCCGCTTTATTGCCCTGGATTTCAGGGAAGCCGACCTGCAAACACTGGGAGGTGCCCGTGCCTACGACCTGGTCATGAGTTCCCTGACCCCTGCCATCTCCGGGCTGGCTGATTTATACAAGATGATGTCTTTGAGCCGGGACTCCTGCCTTCACGTCTCTTTCGTCGAAACGCGGGACAGCCTTCGGGCGAAAATGATCCGGGATTTGTACGGCCACGTCGACCAAAAGGGCGGTCATTGGGATGGCCGGGTATTCTACTCCGTTTTCAATCTTCTTTTTTGGGGAGGCTACTACCCCGTAACCTCTTATTTCACCTATAACAAAGACGGTGCTGTTGAGCTGGATGACGATCTGATTGACCGCTATACCAGCATGCTGAGCAAGGAATTGATGGGGGTCGACGTCAGCAGGGAAGCCATCCAGGAATATCTGGAGGCAATTAACCGCAAGAAAGGGCATCTCACCCGGCAGACCAGTGAAAACTACGGCTTCATCCTCTGGAATGTTAACAAGAAACGGAACACCACAAACTATGCAAAGGAGCTGTCATGAATAACGAAATTTTGCTCGAGAGTGCCGAATTGGTTCGTGAGCAGTTGGGAAGCGATCTGGACTCCATCACCCTTGAACGCGCTGTTTTCGGCCTCTTCTTTTCAGGCGTCAAACTCTCTTCAGGGCATGGTGGTTTGAGCTTCACCCCTATCAAGGAATTGCCCCAGGCTGTCTGCTGCCCCAGTTCCGCCCGTGCCATGCCGCTTTCCGGCCGACTGGCGGGCCGAACTGCCAACGATCTGCTGAATGATCTGGACAATGGAAATGTCCTCCGCAAGGCCTTGGCTGTGGCCGCGCTGAACGCCCTTTCTTCCGCCTGTCTGGAGAAATATCCGCTTCCCGATGATTATGAAATCATTGATGATGCCGATGCTTTTGACCTGGTCACCATACCGGCGGCTGGCAGAACCGTTGTCGTCGGAGCCCTGGTTCCCCTGCTCAAGAAACTGACCTCCGCGGACGCGGATTATGTCGTCCTGGAACAGGATGTCCGGACCTTGAAGGGCAAGGAGCTGGAGCATTTCTCCCCAGCGGAAGACGCCCCTTTCCATGTCCCCATGGCCGACCTCCTCGTTATCACAGGAACCACCGTCCTGAACGGCACCCTTCCCGCCCTCCTGGAATTAGCCAAACCGAGCGCGGAAATCCTGGTGACCGGCCCTACGGCCAGCATGCTCCCGCATGCCTTTTTCAAACGGGGTGTTACCATGACCGGAGGAATCGTGGTGACGGATCCGGATGCTCTCCTGGATGTCATCAGCGAGGCCGGTTCGGGCTACCATTTCTTCGGTAAATCCGCCCGGAGAACAGTCATCCGAAAGAAACCTTAAGCACCTGCCCCGATCTCTTCTGGTTGGGAGCCATGGCTGATCCTCAAGGTACCATTCATGCCCCGGCCGACCCCTTGATAAAGATCAATTGACCGAAAGCCAGATCATTTGAAATACCCCTGCGCACAGTCCCGTCAAAACCATCAATCGTGATACCGCCAATCCATGGCCCTTACTAAAAGGGTGCTGCGGAATGTACTTCATTCCTGATTAAGCGCTCTACATCAAGCGCTCTACCGCCAGGCGAGCGTGAGAATATGTATCACAAAAGTACGGTTTTTCGTATATCTCCTTTTTTTCACTTCACTGTCCAGCTTACCTTGTCATTTATCTTTTTGGCCTGACACCTTGACAAACCGGAAATGTGTCTGCTAGCATGTGTCGAACGTCCGGCAATCAAGCTTCCCAATGGACGTATAAGCTCGGAAAGGGCGAAAACATGCACTATATCCTTGCAGGAGTTCGTTTTCTTACAGGAAAACAAGAAGAACGCAGGGATATTGTTTTCTCTGAAGGGTCTTTGGTCCTTCATACAAGTCCCAAACCACCAGGCCCATCAGTTGAAATCAAGGGCAATGACCTCTGCTTGTTTCCGGGTTTCACCGATGTCCATGTACACCTCCGTGAACCCGGTTTCTCTTACAAGGAGACCATTCAGTCCGGAACCCTCGCTGCCGCCAGGGGTGGTTTCACCTGCCTGTGCGCCATGCCAAACGTCCGTCCGGTGCCTGACAGCCCCGATGCATTACAAAGGCAGCTCAACCTGATCAAAGAAAAAGCCCTTGTCAGTGTATTGCCCTATGGTGCCATCACCATGGGACAAAAAGGCGAAGCCTTGTCCGATATGGCCGGGATGGCCGGCCATGTCGCAGGTTTTTCCGATGATGGCCGCGGCGTGCAGTCCAAGACCATGATGCGGCAGGCCATGGAAACCGCCAGACACCTGGACAAAATCATTGCCGCCCACTGTGAAGACGAAACCCTGCTTACCGGCGGCTACATCCACGCCGGCGCCTATGCCAGGCTGCACGGCCACCCAGGCATCACTTCAGAAAGCGAATGGAGGCAGGTGGCGCGGGATTTGGAGATCTCTGAACAAACCGGCTGCAAATACCATGTGTGCCATGTTTCCACCCGGGAAAGCGTGGATCTGATCCGTAGAGCAAAGGCCAGAGGCGTCGATGTGAGCTGCGAAACAGCACCTCACTATCTGGTGCTCGATGACAGTCAGCTCGAAGACGCTGGCCGGTTTAAAATGAATCCGCCGATCCGGGATAAAAGAGACCGGGAAGCATTGGTGGAAGGACTGCTGGATGGAACAATCGACATGATCGCCACCGACCATGCCCCTCATTCCGCTGAAGAGAAATCCCGTGGACTGAAAGACAGCCTTAATGGTGTAGTTGGGCTTGAAACGGCTTTTCCTGTGTTGTATACGCATCTGGTGAAGTCAGGCGTCATGAAGCTTGAACAGCTCATCCGGCTCCTGTCTGTCAATCCCAACAAACGCTTCCAGGTTCAGAGTTCTGATGACTACACTCTCTTTGACCTGGGTATAAGGGAAACTGTTGATCCGGATCAATTCTTGTCGTCGGGCCGCAACACACCCTTTGAAGGAATGCAGGTCTACGGCAAATGCCTGTTGACGGTATGCCAGAACAGGGTTGTTTGGCAAGACAGTACTTTCTTCAGCCGGGAGAGGAAAAGATGAAACAGTGCATCTACCTGGTCGAAAAAAATGAACGGATCGCCCGGGATACTTACCGCATAGTGTTCTCGGGAGACAGCTCCGCATTCATGGCACCCGGTCAGTTTTTGAATCTCCGGGTAAAGGGGCTGTACTTGCGCCGCCCCTTTTCTGTTTGCGAATGGGAGGAAGGCAGCATCTCCATTGTCTATAAGGTTGTCGGCGCGGGAACGGAAATGATGGCCGCTTTTAAGCGCGGACAAGACGTCGATGTTTTGGCGGGACTGGGGAACGGCTTTTCCACAGAACCAAGCGGTGCCCGTCCGCTTCTCATCGGCGGCGGTGCCGGGGTGCCACCCTTGTTGATGCTTTGCAAACAGCTGGTGGCAGAGGGAAAGCAGCCTGCCGTTGTCATGGGCTTTGGCAGTGCGGACGAGGTGTTTTTCGAGGAAGTGTTTCATCAGCTGGGCGTGCGGACATCGGTCGCCACACTTGATGGCTCACAGCGTGTGAAAGGCACGGTGTTGGACGCTTGCCGCTTCGGCGACAGCACCTTTTTCTACGCTTGTGGCCCGGCACCCATGCTACGGGCAGTATGCCTCGCTTCGGACATTGACGGCCAGGTCAGCATGGAAGAGCGGATGGGTTGCGGATTTGGTGCGTGCATGGGTTGCACCATCGTGACTCTTTCCGGTCCAAAGCGCGTGTGCAGGGAAGGTCCCGTTTTTGGCAAGGAGGAACTGATCTGGTGAGCACCGAAGTCATGCTGTGTGGTATTCCCCTGTCGAACCCTGTCATCGGAGCCAGTGGTACCTTTGGCTATGGAGAGGAGTATGCCGCGCTCTACGATATCAACTGCCTGGGAAGCTTTTCCTTCAAAGGCACGACCTTGCATCCCCGGGAGGGCAATCCGTCACCCAGGGTCGCCGAGTGCCCTTCAGGAATGCTCAACGCCGTCGGTCTTCAGAATCCCGGAATCGATCGGGTCATTTCAGAGGAACTGCCAAAGATCGCAGGCTATTTTGACAAACCCCTGATGGCCAATGTCAGCGGATTCTCCCTTGACGAGTATGTGCAACTCTGTGAAAAGCTGGATAGCCAACCTCAAGTCGGATGGCTGGAGGTAAATATCTCATGCCCCAATATCCGGGGAGGCGGTATGGTTTTCGGCACCTCGCGACAGGCAGCGGGTGCGGTAACACGTGCCATCCGGCGTGTAACGGGAAAGCCCCTTATCATCAAGCTGTCTCCCAATGTGACGGACATCACTGGGATAGCCCGAACATGCGAGGCAGAAGGAGCGGATGGACTGACTTTGATTAACACGCTTCTTGGTATGAGACTGGACCTGAAAACCAGGGAACCCGTCCTGAAAAACCGGACCGGCGGGCTTTCCGGCCCTGCCATATTCCCGGTTGCACTGCAGATGGTGTACCAGGTTTACAAGGCTGTGCGGATCCCCCTCGTCGGGGCGGGGGGTGTTTCCTGTGCTGAAGATGTGCTTGAGATGATGCTGGCGGGAGCCACCGCTGTGCAGGTGGGGAGTGCCAACCTGGTCAATCCCTATGCTTGCCGGGATATTATAGAATCGCTGCCCGAAGCCATGGCTGCATACAAGATTCAAAATTTGAGAGAGATTATTGGAGGTGCTCATTGATGCCTAAAGATGTGATTATTGCCCTGGATTTCCCGGACCGCACACACACCTTGGAGTTTCTGGACCTGTTCAAGGAAGAGAAACCTTATGTAAAAATCGGCATGGAACTGTTTTACAGAGCAGGACCTGACATGGTGCGGGAAATAAAAAACCGTGGGCACCGTATTTTCCTGGATCTGAAACTCCACGATATCCCCAACACGGTTGCCTCTGCCATGCAGTCGCTTTCCAAGCTAAAGGTTGACATGGTAAACCTTCACGCCGGGGGCGGAATCCGGATGATGCGGGATGCAGCAGATGCCCTCCATACACTTGGCCCCGGGAGGCCTCTGATCATCGCGGTCACCGTTCTGACATCATTGGATCAGGAGGTTTTGGCGAATGAGTTGCTGATCGGGGAAATGCTATCCGAAACGGTACTTCGCTATGCCGGAAATGCAAAAACAGCAGGTCTGGATGGCGTGGTCTGCTCCCCTCACGAGGCTCCGGCAGTACACCGGACTTATGGTACGGATTTTCTCACGGTCACCCCCGGTATCCGTCCCGCCGGCGGAGATAAGGGGGATCAGAAGCGGGTTGCCACACCGGAGGAGGCACGCCGTTTGGGTTCGGACTACATCGTAGTCGGCCGGCCCATCACCCGTGCTGCAGACCCGGTGAGTATTTACAGGAGGTGTGTCCATGACTTCCTTGGCACGTCGTGACATTGCCTTGGGTTTACTTGAAATCGGCGCGGTCTTTCTGAGGCCGGATCAGCCATTTACCTGGGCCAGTGGAATTAAAAGTCCCATTTATTGTGACAATCGCCTGACCTTGTCTGATCCCGCGCTTCGTACGCAGATTGAGATCGCCCTTTCGGAAACCGTCCGGGACAAGCACCCTCAGGCTGATGCCCTGATTGGCACCAGTACAGCCGGCATCCCGCACGCTGCGATTGCCGCTCATATTCTGGGGTTACCCATGGGCTACGTGCGTTCGGGCAGTAAGGAGCATGGCCGGCAAAACCGCATTGAGGGCAAGCTGGAGGCAGGATGGCAGGTCGTAGTCGTGGAAGACCTGCTCTCAACCGGAGGTAGCGTAATTGACGTCGTTAAGACGATCAGGGAGGCGGGAGCTGGCGTACTTGGCATCGTCAGTATCTTCACTTATGGCATGCGGATTTGCCGGGAACGCTTGGCGGAGGCTGCGGTGATAAACACAAGCCTTACGGATTTTGATACTGTGGTGGACATGGCCGCCGGCCAAGGTCTTATCCGTCAAGAGGACATTGCGGGACTTCTGGCTTTCCGGGATAAGCCCAAGGATGAAAGCTGGATGAAGGAGGTACTATGAGGCACATTATCAGCATCACCGACTTGTCATTGGAGGAGATTAACGAACTGATCAAATCAGCCCAGGACATCATCGCCAACCCCGACCGGTATAAGGAATCCTGCCGGGACAGGAAACTGGCAACGCTGTTCTACGAGCCGTCGACCCGGACAAGATTGAGTTTTGAAGCTGCCATGTACGAGTTGGGCGGCAGGGTAATCGGCTTTTCCGAGGCCTCCTCGAGTTCTGCCGCCAAGGGGGAAAGCGTCGCTGATACCATCCGTACCGTCTCCTGCTTTGCCGACATCATCACAATCCGCCACCCCAAGGAAGGCGCTCCCACAGTCGCGGCGAACCACGCGACTGTTCCGATCATCAATGCGGGGGACGGGGGACATAATCACCCTACGCAAACGCTGGCCGACCTGCTCACCATCAAAAACGAGAAAGGTCGTTTTGAAGGCCTTACCATCGGATTGTGTGGAGATTTGAAATTTGGACGCACGGTTCACTCCCTGATCACCGCCCTTTGCCGCTACCCGGATATCCGCTTTGTGCTGATTTCACCCGAAGAACTGAAAGTACCAAGCTACGTGAAGCTTCCCTTGAAAGAGGGCAAGGTACCCTACACCCAGACCACTGATCTGGTCAGAGTCCTTCCCGAACTTGATATTCTCTACATGACCCGTGTTCAACGCGAGCGCTTCTTCAATGAAGACGATTATGTACGCCTGAAAGACAGCTACATCCTCACACTTGAGAAACTTGAGTATGCCAAGACAGATCTGTCTATCATGCATCCTCTTCCCCGGGTCAATGAAATATCGATGGCAATTGATTCAGACCCGCGGGCATGTTACTTCCGCCAGGTTATGAACGGCAAATACATTCGAATGGCACTGATTCTTAAGCTGTTGGAGGTGCAGGCATGAACATTGATTCAATCCGAAACGGCATCGTGATTGATCACATCAAGGC
>LSQX01055601.1_pt1 | contig 14764 bp, 14 predicted proteins | sample 654561 | NCBI WGS metagenome assembly LSQX01 (sample SAMN04489861, study PRJNA283612) | anaerobic digester metagenome | isolation source: 4 biogas reactors fed with cattle manure at either 37C or 55C with and... | place: Denmark: Kongens Lyngby | collected 2014
CTATTCTGCTAGTCTAGAGCCTTGAATATTGAATGTGTATCAAGCCAGTTGATCATTCTGTGCATTGCGAAGCAAGTGGTACATTTCATCTTTAAGCTTGAGTTTCTTACGCTTCAGCGCTTCAATGTCATCATTAATTTGATGCACAGGATCAAGCTCAAGTTGGATAATCTCACGATCAAGCTGTTCATGGTCTTCAAAAATTTTTGAAAAATGTGGATTGCTGTCACGTAATACCTGAATTAAATCACGAAATTCAGGGAACATATTTTTAATCTTTTTGTTGCAGTCTTTGGTCTTCATTGTGGCAATCATTCTCAAGAAACAATTAATAGGGCATACAAAGAAAAACGCTCTAGCAAGCTTAAATGGACTTGGCTAGAGCGTTGGCTTAGCTATGTTGAAAATTCAGATGTTTTACTTCTTTGCGTAATTTTTGAACTTCATCAATCAGGTCTAGCATCATGGCTACAGCTGAAAAGCTGGCTTCAAAATCGCGTTGTAGACGATAGGCCTGACGAGCGCGAGTCACATCTTCACCAAAAAATTGATGGATACGTTCTGCAGGGCGGGAAGGCAAGATGTCATATTCTAGAAGTTGTAAGACCCATTCTGGGCTTTGCCCACAGGCAGCAGCAAAATTTTTTAAATCAAGTTGGGTAAACTCTTCTATGAGTTCTGTGTGTTGTCCGTCTAAAGTAGTTTCACGATATAGAATAGTGGTCATAGCATACTCCTTCTAGTTTATTTCAAATTGAATCATCAACCTGAAATGAGGGATTGTATTTGCATCTGATTGCTTTATATCAAAGTGGATGATCCTTTAATTTAGCGCCTATAGCATGCAATTGAGTCTATTATTTGTATTGCTTTGGTGAATTTGTGGCCTATCCATGCCGTTGAGTTATTCTGCTTAGAATTAAAATGCACAACCAATATAGATTATTTTTTGTGCAATGTGTTTAATTATTCAAGCATTTCATCAGAAGTGATAGCCTAAAGTTTAAGCTTATTGTTTCAAAGTATGACAATAAAAAAGACCCTTGAAAGGGTCTTTGGGATCAGCAGCTTATTCTGAATGGCGATGGAACTTAGTATTTCACCCAAGTCACGCTTCGGCCAATTACAGAAACACCAACATAACCACGTAAGGTTAAGCGTTTACCATTTGCACTTAAGCGAGCTTTGCCTTTATAAACCTTACCGCCAATTGGGTCTAGCACGTGGCCTTGGTTAAATTCACGTGGGTTTTTCGGGTCTTGTTTAAAGCCCCAAATAAAAGGTAAACCAAGGAAAGGTTTATTTTTGAGTGTGCCTGGACATTTGGTGCAGGTCACCATTTTTTCTGCGCCAGGAACATTGCGGGTTTCAACGATAATACCCTCATAGGTACCATCTGCTTTTTTGCGAATTTCTACATCCGCACGTGAATACCCTGTACGGTCATCAATGGTTTTCTATTTGCCAATTAGAGGATCACTTTCAGCAAAACTTAAACTAGAAAGTGTGGCGAAAATCAGACCTGCAAAAATCCCTTTATAATTTTTTTTCATCAATGTGTCCCCAAATGTATTAAAAAATCTTAAAAATAGAGTAAAAATTCTATTTTGAGCTTTATAGCAAGAAAATACTGATGACGCAAATTGATCATGGTAAATTTAGAGAGAAATACGCAAGAAAAACGTGAAAATTAAAGCTTTAGTTCGCTTTTGAAGCTATTGTTTTGATGAGTGCGATAAAAGTCCAATTTAGGATATATCAATCATTTCAGACTTTTATCGCTTAAAAAGAGATGGGGAAAGAACAGCGACTAGTATTTAATCCAAGTCATTTTACGGCTGGCATTGGTAGAAATATCTACATTGTAGAGGGTTAAATGTTTGCCGTTACTGCTTAGGCGTGCGCGCGTTTTATATTGCTTACCCGTACGTGGGTCTAAATAATCACCTTCATAAAATTCAATTTGATTGCTTGGTGTCGCTTTTAAGTGGCTTAATGGCACAAAACCCATGAGTGGCTTATCTTTATTTTTACCAGTGCACAGTGTGCAGCTTTCCAGACGTGGTGCACCAGGTACAGCACGGAGTTCTACAATCTTGGCGGCATAAGCACCTTGTTTGTCTTTGCTCATGACAACATCTGACAATGAAAATCCTGTACGGTAATCTAAAGTTTTCCATTTACCCACGAGCGGGTCAGCATTGGCTGCATAAGCCAGACTTGAACAGCAGATTGCGCTTATGAAAGCTAAACGAGTGAAGAACAGTGTGTTCATAAAATTAACATCCAACAATGAAGACAGCCAAAACATAAAGGCATAAAAAAAATATGGGATTATTTATACCCAATTTTTGCGGTATTTTCTAGTAATTACATGAAAGTTTTGTGAAATAAATCACATGAAAAATAAAGGGATGATAGCTTTTAACGATGCTCAAAGCAGAAATAAAAAATGAGCAGTCAAGGCTGCTCATTTTTTATGGTTTTCATGGTTTGGATCACAAAATTTAGCTTAAGTGTTCTCCAAATAAGCCAAGTGCTTCTTCGGCACTGAAGGTATATTGTGCGCTACAGAATTGGCAATCCATAGTAATTGGATTTTGATATTCCAGTGTTTCACGTACTGCAGCGACACCAATTTGAATTAACGCATTAGCACAGCGTTCTTTAGAACAGGTACAACCAAAACGCAGTGCTTCTACTTCAGGTAAACGCACCTGTTCTTCATTGTATAAACGGTACAGAATTTCATTGACTTCTAAATCTGTCAATTCTTCGGCCTTTAAGGTTTTCGTGAGCATTGTCACACGTGGCCATAAATCTTCATCGACTCGTTGTTGTTCTTCTTCACTGTTACGTGGCAACAGTTGAATTAGTAAGCCGCCCGCACGTTCTGCATTGCTGGCTAACACAATACGGGTAGGAATTTGTGCAGATAAGTCATAATACTGCATTAAACATTCGGCTAAATTGGCTTTATCTAACGGTACAATCCCTTGATAACGTTCACCAAATTCTGGCTCAATGTTAATAAACAACACAGGGCTGACCAGACTTTTCAGTACGGTGCTGCTGTCTTCTGCAGTTAAAAAGTGTGGATCTGGTTCGTAGTCTGCCAACGCACGGACTTCACCCAAGTGGTTACATTCAGCCATGGCCCACTTAAACGTGCCAGATGCCTGAATTTGTAGGCTGATGCGACCCTTAATTTTTAGGGTACTGGCCAACAATGCAGTGGCGCAAAGCATTTCGCCCAACAATACTTGTACCGCTGGCACATAGTCACGTTGTTTTAGAATGGTTTGCAAAGCATCTTCGAGATGAACTACCTCACCACGAACAGGGCTATCTTCAATAAAAAAGCGTTGGCGTAAATCAGACATAAAATTCTCCATAACCCTGTTTTAATGGTGGCATTATTGTAAAACACAAGTCAGTTTGCTGCATCACGTGTTACATCAATATGACCACTATGTAAGCCACGTTTTAAATCGACCCCGAGTGGCATTTCACGGTTTTGTGCATCACTTTCAAACAGGTGTTCTAATTCGGCCAAGGCATTACGATGGGTTTCATAAATTTTTTGTTCATCGGTATAAATATGTTGCTGCTGTGCCAATAGCTTTTCATCATAATCACGGAACAATTCAATACTTTTATAGGCATCATCTTCATTAATACCCAAATCACGCAAAGCCTGATAGGCCATGCCCAAGGAGGATAAATAGGTTTCCCGCCAAATATGGGTCACGCCTAAATCACGTAATAAATGCACGTGATGGCGGTCACGGGCACGTACCAATAATTTCAATTCAGGATAATTCAGGCGAATATGTCGTGCGACATTCATTGAATCTTCAATATCATCAATGGCTAAAATAAAAATTTGGGCATGTTGAATGCCTGCGGCACGTAAAATTTCAGGTTGGGTGGCATCGCCATAATAGACTTTGCCGCCATAATTACGCACAAAATCAATTTTGTCGATATTACTGTCAATTGCGGTAAAGTGCTGATGCTGTAAATGCGCCACACGGGCAATGATTTGTCCAAAACGGCCAAAGCCTGCAATGATCATAGGCGGATGCGCATCGGGAATCTCATCATACACAGGTATTTTTTCCCGCTCCAAACGCGGGATAATTTGACTGCTCATCAACCAATATAAAATTGGGGTCAGTACCATCGACAACGTCACAATCAAAGTCAGCGGTTGCAGCATGGCTTGACTGAGCACACTTTCACTTTGCGCAACGCTCAGCACCACAAAGGCAAACTCACCGCCTTGAGCCAAGCACGTTGCCAAGAGCAAACTATTGCGCCAAGAATATTCAAAATAACGTGCAATGGCCGTTAGGGTTAGCAGTTTGATGAGCATTAAGCCCAACGCACCGCCAATAATCAACCATGGCTGTTCCACCAACAAGGAAAGCTGGGTGCTCATACCTACAGTCATAAAGAATAGGCCCAGTAACAGACCCTTAAAGGGTGCAATGCTGGCTTCGAGTTCATGACGAAATTCAGAGTCGGCCAACAAGACACCCGTTAAAAATGCGCCTAAAGTGGTGCTAATGCCCAGCACATCCATAATGCTGACCACGCCGAGCACAATGAATAGACCTACTGCCGTGATCAGTTCATGTGCACCACTTTTGGCCACAAAACGGAAGAAGGGACGCATTAGATAACGGCTAAATAAAAACAGTCCGCTAAAGGTGGCAATAATGGCTGCAAAGTAGGCAATACCATGGTGGGTAGATTCAGCACCTGCCAGCATGGGAATCATGGCAATTAAAGGAATTGCGGCGATATCTTGAAACAGTAAGATTGAAAAGGATTGCTGCCCATAACTGCTATTGAGTTGTTGCTTTTCTTGCAGCATTTGCAGCACAAATGCGGTGGAGGACAGCGCTAATGCAAAACCAATTACCACGCTTGCAGCAATGCCTTGCTGTAAGGCAAAAAATGCCAACACAGCCAGTAAAACGCCTGTAATGCCGACCTGTAAACTGCCTAAAACAAAAATGGGTTTACGCATATCCCATAGTCGTTGTGGACGTAGTTCCAAGCCAATAATAAACATCAGGAAGACCACGCCGTACTCTGCCAATTCCTGAATGGCATCCGGGTCGCTGGCAATATTGAAAACACTTGGGCCAAGTAAGATGCCTGTAAACAAATAGCCCAGCACTGTGGCAATGCCAAAGCGTTTTAGTAAGGGCACTAGTAGCAAAGAAGCACCCAAAAAAATGGTCATTTGTAACAATAAGGACATGTGGGCATCCAAAGTTTAAAGCGGTGGATTATTGCAATACAGGGTTTTGCAGCCAAAACAGCAATTTACTGGGTTAGCTAAATTCTTGTGGATCTATATCTAAACTTAGTTTCATGCTGGATGGCTTTTCATGCAACATATTTTGCCACCAGTTCCTGATATAAAAATGTAAGCGCGCCCGATCTTTAGACAATAGCACCATGTGCGCTTGGAAACGACCTGCCTTACGTTCCATTGGCGCAGGAATAGGCCCCCAAATATCAATTAATTGTTCGGAATGTTCCCTGAGCCATTGCGCATGTTGTTGTAAAAACTGTTGGTTTAATTCCTGACTTTTGGACTCACAGCGAATCAGCGCAGTATAACGATATGGCGGCAGTTGCGCGGCTTTGCGCTCTTTTAAACTTTGTTTGGCAAACTTGCGGTAATCTCCCTCGACCAAGGTGGTGAGTAAAGGATGATCAGGACGTAAACTTTGCAAATAAACATCGCCTTTATGTTCACCACGCCCTGCACGTCCTGCCACTTGCACAATCAGTTGGGCGGTACGTTCAGGTGCGCGAATATCAACACTGAGCAAGCCTGAATCGATATCTAAAATAGCCACCAAGGTTACATAAGGAAAGTGATGTCCTTTGGCCAGCATTTGTGTGCCCAGTAAAATTAGGGGTTCACTGCGTTGAATACGGTCATAAATTTTTTGCCAGCTGCCGACACGACTGGTTGAGTCACGATCTACCCGAATCACATCTATATCTGGGAACAGTTCATTTAGACTGTCTTCCACTTTGGCGGTACCCATGCCCACAGGTTTGAGTTCTTCATGGTTGCAGGCAGGGCATTGCTCAGGTTTGCGGTGAATTGTTCCGCAGTGGTGGCAGTGTAAATGCACATAAGGTTGATGATGCAGGGTAAAGTTGGCATCACAATGTGGGCATTTGGCTTGCCAGGCACAATTTTCACAAATCAGGACAGGAGCATAGCCACGTCGGTTTAAAAACACCAAGACTTGTTCTTTTTTTGCCAGACGTTTTTTCATTTCATCAATCAATTGTTGACTGATGCCATGCTGTTTTTTTGCAATTTTTAAGTCAATCAGGTGGATTTTAGGCATAAGCGCGGTGCCCGCCCGTTGATTCAGCTCCAAACATTGCATTTTGCCTTGATCGACCAAGGCATAACTGTCAATACTTGGTGTAGCTGAACCTAAAATAACAGGGCAATTTTCCAGATGGGCACGGTAAAGGGCGACATCTCGGGCATGATAGCGAAAACCTTCTTGTTGTTTAAAAGACAGGTCGTGTTCTTCATCTAAAATAATCAAGCCCAAATTTGGCAATGGAGTATAAATCGCAGAGCGTGTGCCTAAAATAATAGACGCTTTGCCTGTTTGTGCCGCCTGCCACGCTTGCAAACGTTTGGAATCATTTAAACCTGAATGTAAGAGGGCAATATGGCAGTGAAAACGTGACTGAAAACGGCTGATGGTTTGCGGGGTCAGTCCAATTTCTGGGACTAACACCAGCACTTGTTTGCCCTGTTTTAGTACCTCATGCATGATGTGCAAGTACACTTCAGTTTTGCCGCTGCCTGTTAAGCCATCTAGTAAAAAAGCTTTATATTGCTGCCGAACTTTAAGTGCGCTGTCGATGGCTTTTTTCTGATCGGGATTGGGCGTTAAAGGCATTTGTGCCAAAGTGACAGGCATTGGGCTGAAATCTTGGGTTTCCAAAACACATTCGCAAATTTCTTTGCTTGCTAAAGCTTTTAGGGTGGAGGTTTCAATGCCTGCTAAATTTAAAATATTTTCAGAAGTGCCCGTTGGATGCAGCTTTAAAATTTTATAGGCTTCCTGCTGTTTTTCTGAGCGTTTAATTTTAGCCTCGGCCTGTGCATCTAGCAGTTTCCAAGTTCGAGCCAGTAAATTATAGGGCTTGGCTTGACGCAATAAACTTGGCAAAGCGCTGTGCATCACTTCACCAATGGGAAATTGGTAATATTGTGATGCCCATGTCAACAAAGTTAAAACTTTAGCGTCTAAAATCGCTTGTTCATCTAACAGTTCGGTAATGGCTTTGAGTTTAAAACGTGGGTTAATTGGGGTGTCGAGCGCCAGTTTTTCGACAATAATCCCAACCAAGTTTTGCCGACCAAAGGACACCAACACCCGTGCGCCAACGGCTGCTTGCTGATATTGTGCTGCACTGAGCATGTAATCGAAGCAGTCATAAAGATATACGGGTACAGCCACTCGAATACGGTAAATGGGCTGCGGGTCTAAAGTCGAATCTGGCATAAAAAGTCGTACCGTCCTGTGAAAATTGGCATCGTGCTCTGTGTTGGCTTGTGATAGAGTGAGCACAGAATTTATATCTAAGAATATGAATGATTTTAGTGGTCAGACGCAACTGCGCTGCAAGAAATTTTGGAAAATTAGAGCATTACAATGCCAGCATATCAATTTACTGCCATTGACGCTTCAGGGAAGCAGCAAAAAGGTGTTTTAGAGGGCGATTCTGCACGTCAAATTCGTCAGCAATTGCGGGACAAAGAATGGATTCCTGTCAGTGTCGATGCCGTTGAACAGAAAGATAAGCACAGCGGCAGACAGTGGTTTCAGAAAAAAATTACCGCCTATGATTTGGCTTTGCTGACCCGACAATTGTCAGTATTGGTGGCAGCCTCAATTCCATTGGAAGAAGCGGTTCGTGCAGTGGGCAAGCAAAGTGAAAAAGCGCACGTGCAAAATTTGCTGATGTCGGTGCGCTCCAAAGTACTAGAAGGCTATTCACTGGCCAATGCTTTACAGCAATCGGGACGTTTTCCAGACTTATATATTGCGACCATTGCCGCAGGTGAGCGTTCAGGGCATCTGGATTTAATTCTGGAACAATTGGCAGACTACACCGAAAATCGTTTTGCCATGCAGAAAAAAATTCAAGGCGCCATGATTTATCCCATCATTTTAATGCTGATGTCCTTTGCGATTGTAATGGGCTTAATGACCTATGTGGTGCCCGACATTGTTAAAACCTTTGACCAAAGTAAAGATGCTTTGCCGTGGATTACCGTAGCTTTAATGAAAGCCAGTGATTTTATCCGTGCAGCATGGCCATTTTTACTGGTGGCATCGGTGATTGGGGTTTTATTGCTGGCTCGTTTTTTACGTACTCAGGCAGGGCATTATGCCTTTGACCGTTTAACCTTAAAATTGCCGTTATTTGGCAAGTTATCACGCGGTATTAATGCAGCACGTTTTGCCAGTACCTTGTCTATTCTGACTCAGTCAGGTGTGCCGTTGGTCGACGCGCTGAAAATAGGAGCGGCAGTTAGCAATAATTGGGTGATTCGTGATTCTGTCAATTTGGCAGCAGAAAAAGTGACCGAAGGTGGTAACTTGGCGACTCAATTGGAGCGGAGTGGTTATTTTCCACCGATGATGGTACAAATGATCAAAAGTGGCGAAGCCTCGGGTGAGTTAGACCGCATGTTGTCACGTGCCTCGGTGATGCAGGATCGTGAAGTGACCACGCTGATTTCAACCTTGTTGGCACTGTTGGAACCGCTCATGTTAGTGTTGATGGCCAGTATTGTATTGGTGATTGTAATTGCGGTGATGCTGCCAATTGTGAATATGAACAATATGATTTAAATCGTTTTGAAGCATCCTTCTTCAAACTGAACTTAAAATAAATGTCGAATTGATATAAATACATGAGAGAAATTGAATGAAACGGAATCAACTCAATAAGCAATCTGGTTTTACCCTGATTGAAGTGATGGTGGTGATTGTCATTTTAGGGGTGTTGGCTGCCTTAATCGTACCGAATGTGATGGGACGTGGTGAAAAAGCCAAAGTGGATACCACTGCCATTACTTTAAAAGGAGTAGCAGGGGCGCTGGATCAATATAAACTCGACAATGGTAAATATCCATCTATGCAAGATGGTGGTTTAGATGCTTTGGTGAATCAGCCTGCATCGGCTAAAAACTGGTTGCCTGGCGGTTATGTGAAAGGGGGCTATCCGAAAGACAGTTGGGATAATGACATTCAATATGTGATTCCAGGTGCGGAAGGACGTACGTTTGATTTGTATTCATTTGGTGCAGATGGTCAGCAAGGTGGTGAAGGCACCGATGCCGATATTTATTATCAGCCTTAATGTTTATTGAATGTGGTATACGCTGCATTTATAAAGCAAATAGATTCAACATCTATAGCCGTTGTTATCGATATGATGAAATAAAAAACCGAGCATAGCTCGGTTTTTTAAGTTATTTTGCCTGAGCTGCATCATTAGCGCCGTGATTTAAACGAGACATCTACCTGATGTGGACGATAAATCCAGCCCAGAATTAATAACAGCAAAGAGAAAATCAGCACAGGCCAATCGCTGAGTCGAGTATACAGTGTTTCACCTTGCATGGCAGGCAACTCACCGCGTAGCACAAACTCTTGATCCATTGGTGCTTGTTTTACAATACGACCATGATGATCAATAAATGCAGTCACCCCTGTATTGGTGGCACGAATGAACCAGCGTCCATTTTCTTTGGCGCGCATTTGCACCATTTGTAAGTGTTGCAGCGGCCCTGCGGTACCAGTAAACCACGCATCATTAGATACGGTTACCAAAAAGTCACTTTGGCTGGCATTTCTGCGGGTCAGGTTTGGATAGGCTACTTCATAACAAATGGCTGCACCCAAATCATGCTGCTTAATGGAAAGCGGTTTTTGATCTGATGCACCCCGTGAAAAACCACTCATCGATGGGTCATTTTGCATAGCAGGTAAAACCCAGCTCAGTAAGCCTGAAAGTGGAATGTATTCACCAAAAGGCACCAAACGTTGTTTTTTATACAAGCCTTCTGCGGTATCACCTGTTGCCATAATACTGTTGTAATACATTGGATGTTGCTGAACTTGTGATTCTGGCAAGTCCCAGTACGGAATACCCGTGACCCATGAACTGCCTGTTTTCTCTGCCTGTGTTTTCATGGCATCTAAAAACGGTTCAATATCGGTCTGGAACATTGGAATTGAAGACTCCGGCCAGACAATAATGTCTCGTCCCCATTCGGTCCGGGTCAGGCGAGTATAAATTTCCAGTGTCTTGATTTGGTATTCTGTGAGCCATTTTAAGTCTTGTGGAATGTTGCCCTGAATCAGAGAAACCGACAGCGGCTTTTCTGCTTTTTCAGTCACAAAACTGAGTTGCGCTGCACCCCATGCGCCCAAGAGTAAAATTGCAGATGGAATAAGCCAGAAGATTCGTTTTTTCAGGATTTCTACCAGTGCACAGGCCAGTAGAATGACCACAAAAGACACCCCAAAAATACCAAACAGCGGTGCATAGCTATCTAAAAAGCGTTCGGTGAAGGCATAGCCTGCAAATAGCCATGGAAAACCTGTAAATACCCAAGTTTTCGCCCATTCAAAAAATACCCACAGTGGAGCGAAGGTCAGAGGTGTTTCAGGGAAAAACCGACGATACAACCATGTCTGCATGGCAGTAAACAGCCCCATGAGCAAGGCCATAATCGCAATCATCACCACACTTAAAAAAGCGTTGGTATCGCCGTAGACATGAATAGATGTATAGAGCCAGAAAGCACCGACAAACCAAAGCCCGATCCCGTAAGACCAACCAATAAAGAAAGCCTGTTTAGGGTTGCGTTTGCTTAAGCTGGCATACAGTAAAGCTGGTGACAGTAGGGCAATCCACCAGTAATGATAAGGGGCAAGTGCCAGACTAAATACGGCACCTGCTAACAGCGCAATGATGAGTGGATAAATCAGAGGCAGTTGTTGATGTTCTGAAGCATTGGACAGCTTGGAAAAAAAAGACCTCATTGACGTACGGCTCGAATCAGATGAATAGTGCGGGCATCTGCTTCAAGAATGGTGAACTCCCAATTACCAATCACAATCACTTGTCCTTGCAAGTCACTCACTAAACCAATTTCTTGAAGCAATAAACCGCCCACAGTTTCTACTTCATCGTCAGAAAAATCTGCATCTAAAACATTGTTAAAATGTTCGATTGGTGTAAGTGCTTGTACCAGCCAAGTGTTTGCAGTTTTCGGGTCATTATCTGGAATAATGTATTCTGCTTCTTCGTCTATATTGTCGTGTTCATCTTCAATTTCACCAACAATTTCTTCCAAAATGTCTTCTAGCGTGACCAAACCTGAAGTGGTGCCGTATTCATCAATCACAACCGCAATATGGGTTTGAGTGTTTTTAAGCATGCGCAACACTTGGTCTGAGCGTGCACTTTCAGGCACAAACAATGGCTGACGCATGAGGGCACGAATATCGACTTTGGTTCTTTGTTCGGTCAGTAATGGCAATAAATCTTTTGCCAATAAAATTCCCACCACATTGTCTGGTTGGTCAGATGAAAACACAGGAAAACGTGAATGTGCCGATTCGACCAGAACGTGCAGAATGTCAAGTAACTCGTCATCTTCCTGCAAGCTAATCATTGCGGTACGTGGGGTCATCACTTCACGAATTTTGGTGGCAGGTAAATCCAGAACACCTTCGAGCATTGCCACCGTATCGGGTTCTAAAAAACGACGTGAATCTTGTACTAATTTTAGCAATTCATCGCGGGTTTCTGGCGCGGTGCCTAACCATTTTCTTAAGCCACGCATACCCCACGATGGGCCTGATTCCTCGTGCATGATCTTTCCTAAAGACTCTTTATATCTAAAAAACTTAGCTTAATCATACCTTAGAAAACACAGTTGTCTATTGCTAATCTTGGTAGAAAAGTAGGGCAAAGACGTCATGTGCAAGTGCTGCGGGATGCAGCGGCAACACATCAAATAAGAGTGAGCTTTATGCTAAACTAGCGCGATGTTTTAAATACCGAGTCTGTGCATGTCTGAACTTCCTGTCACACCTAGCATTCAATTAAATACGCGTGGTTTGCGTTGCCCTGAACCTGTGATGATGTTGCATCAAGCCATTCGCAAGTCTAAATCGGGTGATGTAGTTGAGGTTTTTGCAACAGACAACTCTACGTCTTGGGATATTCCAAAATTTTGTATGCATTTAGGGCATGAGTTGTTATTGCAAGAAGAGCGCCTAGATGAGCAGGGCAATAAAGAGTTTCACTATTTAGTGAAAAAAGGTTAATGAAAAAGCATACGCACTGAAACCGCCCATCATGAAATAACGATAACTATAAAAATAATGTGATCAATACAGGCATATTTCATTTGTTATTTGTGCAAATTGAAATATGCCTTTTGTGTTTTTGAACGTCCAAGACATCTTTATTTTTTTAATGATTCAAATATTGAACCCGCATCACAGCTCAAACTGAAAAATGCTGAAAGTATCCATTTCTTGCGTTAGGCATCGCACATTTTTGGGGATGCTTTTTAACTTTTATGCATTTTTTTAGCTTGCTGTGTGCTAGTGCAAAATTATGCGACGTTATGTGTAAGGTGTAAAAAACCATTTGTAAAATGTGAACTTAGATTGTATTTTAATTATTGATTTTTAACAAAATAATTTAAATTATTTTTTAATATATGGAAAAATTAGCCTATAATGCGATCAGTTTATTGAGTTCGATTGTAGAATATTTGGGGATAAAGGCTTTACCAAATCGGGTGAAGGCAAGTTGGTGTTTACAGGCAATAACCAGTATTTGGGCGATTCGATTGTGCGCGGTGGTGTGCTGGAAATTAATGGCAATAATGGGCCATCAAAATTTCAGTTGCATGCAGGTGAGCTAACGGGCTATGGCCGTATTGCAGATGTGCAGCAAACTGGTGGCTGGCTGAATAATGAAGGCAATTTGACCATTACAGGCAATTATTCAATGCAAATTGCTGCAGATCAGCAGCAAAACGCTGGTTTTAAAGCACGTTTTGGAAATTTACTGACCGTCACGGGCACTGCAAATTTGGCAGGCACGCTAAATCTGTTTGATGAAGTACCGCTGGATCAACCGCTGATTACTGCACAAGGTTCACAAACTACGGTGCTTCGTGCACAGCAAGGGATACAACGTGAGTTCGATACGTATCGTTCTACCAATCCATTATTTGAACTGACCCAAGTCAGTTATCGTCCTGAACTGAATACAGCGGGTGAAGTGCTACGAGCAACAGATAGTTTAAAAACGGATGTGGTGATTACGGCAAAACGTAAATCGGCAGGAACTGTTGCAGCACTTGCGCCTGAGCTTGAAGGCCGTGAACAAGTTGCCCGAAACCTAGATGCAGTACTTGCTGGCCTAGACCAAAAACAGCAACTCACTACATTGGAAGATGCCGAAAAAGTATTTGCCAATCGATTATTCAATAATTTTGCACAGACCGTACGCTACAACAATGCTGAAAGCACTGTCTCTACGCAGGCACTGAATCAGTTATTTCACCAATTTGATCCGAGTTTTTATGCCAACACAATTTTAAATGTGGCAGAGGAAAGCAGTCAGCAAGAACGCCAATTTGCACAGCGTTTGGCAACTATGCAGCCGAAGCAGGTTTGGTTTTCAGGCGATTACCAAAGTTATGATATGGATTATGCGGGCTTAAATAGTGAGCGCCGTACTCATCATCAAGGCGCAGGTATTGCAACAAAACTGGCAGGCGTAACTTTGGCAGCTCAGGCAGATTTAAGTCAAATGGATTTAGCAGATCGTCTGAACATGGGAACGCAAAATCGTACCGAAAGTAAAGGTTATGCCCTGACTTTGGGGGCTGCGCAGCAATTTGGGTCTGATTTAAGTGTTGCGGCATGGTTAAAAGGTATGCATGTGAATGTGGATGCACAGCGCAGTCATGCACAAGCACAAAAAGTTGAGTTTGATGGACAAATGTATGCTGCAGGTTTGCGTTTAGATTATAGCTATCCACTCAACCAAAAAATGCAGATTCAACCGTATTTAGATGCATCGTTTCAGCATTATGCGCATGCAGATCAGACCAAGCATGACGCAGTCAATAGTTTAGATGACTTGGTGATGCAGCGCTGGAATTTAGGTGCGGGTGTACAGGCCAATTATTAGTTTAATCCCGCTTGGCAGTTGCAAGGTAGTTTGTACTATAGCCAGCCCATTCAGGAAAAAGCTTATTTAGATACACATTATGTAGGCACAACGGAGCAATTGAAGTTTGATGCTTGGCATGCAGATAAAGGCCAATATCATGCTGCTCTGGGGTCAAAAATTGATTTGGGGCAACATAGCTTTATCAATTTGAATTATGAATATAGTGGGCGCTCACACAGCGACAGTCATCGGGTACAGTTGGCGGTGACCACTCAATTCTAATAACAGTTTCAAGCATGGATGAGAGGCTTGAATTTTAATGAAAACAGCTCCGCAGATACATGTTGGGGCTGTTTTTATGCAGCTTAGCTTTAACAGCTAAGTCTGCGTGATCAATAGACCCTATTTAGATGATAAGGAATAGACTCTATTGAGCATAAAAAAGCAGTGCCAAGGCACTGCTTTTGAGTTT